>Ga0214921_10006184_pt1 | contig 16525 bp, 16 predicted proteins | sample LL1505_MetaG_FD_177992 | JGI IMG/M metagenome (GOLD analysis project Ga0214921, IMG submission 177992) | Freshwater microbial communities from Lake Lanier, Atlanta, Georgia, United States - LL-1505 | ecosystem: Environmental > Aquatic > Freshwater > Lake | place: USA: Georgia | collected...
TGAGCAATGCGTCGGTGAGCAATGCGTCGGTGAGCAATGCGCCGGTGAGCAATGCGCCGGTGAGCAAAATTGAAGGGTGCCATGACGTCCTGTGCATCACACAATCAATTCTAAACTTGTTTGTGTGCTGCTAAAAATGTCTTCTTACTGGAATCTCTATACGTGCCGCAATGGTGTTTGGGCGATTGATGGGCTCGCGTCCGAGGATTATCAAATGGCGCTTGAAATGGGGTGCAAGCTTCTTGAGCGCGGACCGCCTGGTCTGCACAACGTTCTTATGACGCGCGGAATTCTGAAGACGCCGTATGAGGATGCGATTCTGATTTCCCACATTCGCGATGATTCTCGTCTGTTTATTATGGGAGATGTGCACATTTGCAATGATTCATCACTATACATAAACTGCAAAGATGCCGAGGAACTGAAGTACTACGAGTCGTCGATTATTCTCAGCTCAGGTCTACTGATGCGCCTGGAAGTCGATGGTGAACCTGGTACAATTAAGCTGATTGGACCCCCTGCCTAAGCCGGCCTGAAGGGTGGCTACTTTTTTTGCCGGCACACCCCCGGTGTCCGCGACGACAGTGCCCCGGCACGGACGCGCCAGACGCGGCTTAAGGTGTGCCCCCGGAATTTATTTTAGAAACCCCCGGTAGAAAAGATGGCGAACCCCCGTGGACCTGTGATTGGCATTGACCTTGGAACTACCTATAGCTGTGTTGGTATTTGGCAAAATGACCGTGTTGAAATTATTGCATCGGATTCCGGTGCACGCACTGTACCTTCTATGGTATCCTTTACGGATACGGAGCGATTGATTGGTGACGCCGCAAAATCTGCGGCAAGTGCCTATCCTCGCTCCACGATTTTTGATGCAAAGCGTATGATTGGTCGCGCCCATTCGGACCCCCTACTCCAGAAAGATGCCAAACATTTTCCGTTTGGCGTTGTGGATGATGGCAAGGGTCGTCCTCAGATTGAGGTGGAGACCAAGGACGGAAAGAAACGTTTTTATCCTGAAGAAGTGTCTGCAATGGTGTTGCAAAAGATGAAAAGTATTGCCGAGGCGTATTTGGGTCAGCCTGTGAAAGATGCCGTGGTGACCGTGCCGGCCTATTTCAATGATGCGCAGCGTCAGGCTACCAAGGATGCCGGTAATATTGCAGGGCTGAATGTGATTCGTATTATTAATGAACCTACGGCAGCTGCAATTGCTTACGGACTGGATAAGACGGCAAAAGATGGCGAGAAAAACGTGCTTATTTTTGACCTTGGTGGCGGCACGTTTGACGTTTCACTGCTCACCATTGAAGATGGTGTATTTGAAGTGCGTGCCACAGCGGGCGACACTCATTTGGGCGGCGAGGATTTTGATAACCTTGTGGTGGATTGGGCGGCCGAAGAATTCCGTCGTAAATCCAAGATTGACATTAAGGACAATCCGCGTGCACTTCGTCGTCTGCGCACGGCCTGTGAGCGTGCCAAGCGTATTCTTTCCAGCAGCACGCAGGCAACAATTGAGGTGGATTCTCTTGCGGAAGGTGAGGATTTCAGCATCAACCTGACCCGTGCCAAGTTTGAAGCCCTGTGCGACACTCTATTCCGCAAGTGTATGGGACCCGTGGAGCAGGTCATTAAAGATTCAAAGATTAGCAAAGAAAAGATTCATGACGTTGTACTTGTTGGTGGTTCCAGCCGCATTCCACGGGTCCAACAGCTCCTGCGTGATTTTTTCAATGGCAAGGAACTTTGCCAGTCCATCAATCCTGATGAAGCCGTGGCCTATGGTGCTGCGGTCCAAGGTGCGATTCTGGGAGGTGTGCAATCCGAAAAGACCAATGGCATTATTTTGCTTGATGTGACTCCGCTTACGCTTGGCATTGAAACTGCTGGCGGTGTAATGACGGCACTCATTAAACGAAATACTACGATTCCAACAAAGAAATCGCAGACCTTCAGTACGTACAGCGATAATCAATCGCAAGTGAAGATTCGTATTTTCCAGGGTGAGCGTGCATTAACGCGCGATTGCGACCTCCTGGGTGAATTTGACCTGGCCGGTATTCCACCAATGCCTCGTGGCGTTCCACAGATTGAAATTTCCTATGACCTGGATGCAAACGGTGTGCTAAATGTGTCCGCAATGGAAAAATCGGCCGGTAAATCCAACAAGATCACGATTACAAATGACAAGTCGCGCAGCAAGGAAGAGATTGAACGAATGGTGCAGGAAGCCGAGAAATATGCACAGGAAGACAAGGTGGTGATGGAACGTGTGGAAGCGCGCAATGGCGCTGAGGCGTATTTGTACAATGTCCGCAACAGTATGTCTGAAGAGAAGGTGAAGGATGTGATTGGTCAGGAAGACCGCGATGCCGTGGAAGCCGTGGTGAAAGAAGGTTTGGCGTGGTTGGACGAAAACCGTGAAGCCGACCCTGCGGAAATCAAGGAAAAACAGGACGGATGGGAAGCCACGATTAAACCAATTATTTTGAAACTGTACAGCGCCGGTGGTCCTCCTCCTGCTGCAGGCAACGAAGAACCGTCAGTGGCTGCCGATGGACCCCGAGTAGAAGAGGTGGATTAAAACAATATTAGAAGGCTTAATTCTTGTTTGAAATTCTAAGTTTCAAACAATAGTTATTAAATGCAATTATGAATTCACAACAAATATTTTATATTCTTCTTTCGGCCGTTCAATGTACATCAATTCACTGCGAATAACGTATTTGCATCCACTTTGAAGTGAAGGAACACGATGAAGCAAATTCTGATCATAAATCACAACCATACCGGTTTCAGGTGTAATAGGTACCCATTCTTTATTGCCATTCATAAATTCCGTGTAGCCGCCGCTATAATCATCATTCAAATAGATAAGCAAACTAAGCTTTGAAATGGATGCATCCACATCAATTGTTTTGCCGTCTTTATGAGCTCTGAATTCATCCCCAACCGCGTATTTCAAGATCCGTAGCCTGTCATAAATGCATTTCAGCGTCCCTTCACGAAACGTTTGCGGCAAATAACTATGTAACCTGTCAAAAAGGCGCTGTACAAATTGTCGTGAATCAATTAAACACCGGTGCGATTTCCGTATATCCGAATATCCTTTGTCGGTTTGATAGGATGCAATATGAAATCCTGCTTCTTCGGTTGCGGTTATTAGCGTTGCACATTCTTCCTTTGTCAATACCTGTTTAAGAATTTGTATGTGACCAGGAATGGAATGAGGCACGTGTAGTATTTCCTTTGTATATGATTTGGATAAAACATTATCAATGGTGGCAGATTGTGTTGGAACGGATTGAAATATGTAACTGTGTGTTGTGATGTAATCCGGATTATTGCGTTCATCGTACCGCGATACCAATTTATGAAGCAAATTGTCCAGATGGTGTGGTTTGAGCACTTTTGATTCGCTGAGTCCAAACAATGCCCATAAATCTTTATCATACTTGAACGAATCCAATTTGTAAGGTGTTTCATTCATTCCTGCATGCGATTTTCCATATTGTATAACTAATTTTTCCAAGTTGCCAATAGAAATAGGAGTATCTTTTGGAATATTTAGAAATTCACACACAGTATCGTGCGGCATGTATTTATATTCATAATAATCTCCAAAATGACATCCTGTGGACGTCATTAAACATCCTGGCCATGGTTCATAATCTTCATCACTTGAATTACCGGAATCCATTATGGTAATCAAAGAAGATATGTTTAGATATTCAGGATTACATTGTTACCGTAATTCTGTAAAACCGCGCGTTTCAAACAATCGATTTGATGTGAATGATAAATCGGTCCTTTTCACAAAGTTCACTAGGCAAAAAGTAATACTGTGTAATGCGTGACGATACAGTTTCAAGTAATCGTTCTGCACTAATATCTTCCCAATTACATAATTCATTGCATCTGGGTCCTTTTTCAAAGAGTCGCGCATCGTCCACAATAATGATGGCCTCCTCTTTATGACCTGTATTTATCTCTGCAAGTTCTTCCACCAACGGACAATCTTTTTTCCCTTTTCCAGTATCCGCGGCACTCCAATGTCCGTCCAAAAAAAATATGGATTTACCAGACACGTGCTTCAATACATGTTTCATCTCGTCTGAGCTATCTCCAAGAAAAAACTGTATTTTATTTCCTGTGTATCTATTTTTTGCATTATTGTAGAACTCCGGTTTTATTTCAATTGTGTACAAGTTTGAAAATGTCGATTCCATATTAAAAATCGTTTCTCCCATAAATGTACCGGTTTCAATGAAATTTGTATAGGTTGTGTAGTCATCTTTTAATTGTAATAAAAAATTTGGATGAAGTGATGGCATTTGTATATCAATTAAAACAAATTGGGTTTAAATGTGGGTGTTACGGAAGTTGAATGCCAGGTGGAACGACGGGTGTGCCCGCATCGGATCCCACACCCCATCCAGGGTTCTCAGGTTTACGGGGCACTTGTAACTTCTCAATGGTGTATCGCAACGGTTCCGGTTTGAGTGCAAAACTGTAGGTTCCAAACATTGCAGCGTGTGTTTTAAGCGCGTCATTATTATTCCACAAATTCATACCAATAAATTGAATTCCAAGCGCCTGGCCGTCTCTAAGCGCAACGGCATTGGCCTCTGCATCTGGGTCTTCAGGCGCCGGCGCATGAACCGTCAAGTTCTGTTGAATACGCCGAACTGCATCCTGTTTCATTTCAATTGTTATACTGCGAATCTGTGTCTTGGTGTATTCCAATTGTACACCGTCACGAGGACCCACATTAATATAGTCTGCAAGCTCCGTTCCTGTTGCCTTTACATTAGACATAACGACCACTTTTTTGAACAGATTGGTAATGGGTTCACTAAACAACCGGTCCTGTGCACGGCACGCATAATACGGTGAATCCAACCGATACTGCTCAATAATGCGCTGCAAAGCACGTGCAGTTGCCGTGTATGTGGCGTCACGCGGCTTACCATGGAAGCGCAGATATAGGAAAAGTGGGTCATCGGTACCCGGGCGCATATCAATTTGCATTGCTTCTTGTACGGTAGCCTGCAATACAGTGGAAAAGGGCAGCGCGTTCAACGAAATGCGGCGCCATTGACTTCCAGGTTCCACTGTTTGAAGTACTGGTGCAAAATTTGTACCTGGAGTCAAGTCGGGCCATATATCAAACACAAAGCATCGTGCACCAGCAAGTGCTGCAATACGGCCCGCTTCGCTGCTGATTACACCATCAACGGCCGGATAAAACAGACCGGCTGCATTTACCGTGGAAACGTAAAAATTCGTTAAACACGCCTGATTGGCGTTCAAACCTTTTTCGCGCAGTACAGTCAAATAATCACGCAAGGACTTACGTTGTGGATTTGCGTCGGCGTAATATTTTTGCGCATTCACACCGTTTTTTGTTACACGGCGTATATTGCTGCCGTTTTCAAATAGCCGCGATTTCACAATATACCAAATAAATAGGCCGACCAACAAAACAAAAAATACGCCCACAGCCCATGTTGGAAAATCTTCAGGTTTTTGACTCAAGACGGTTTTTACTTTTTCATAGGCCGCGACTGCTTTTTCTTTTAGCTTTGAACCGGTCCCAGTAAATAGTTCTTTCAGGGCCGGATTCAAAACAGGGTTTGCGGACAGTTTTGATGCCATTCTATTGATGGGCGCAGACTTTTCAGCGTGGTGCCAATGCAAACATGAGATGCATTTTATCATCGGCACTCAATACCGTGCGTGGTTTCTGTCGCGCAAGTGACGCCGCTGCCTGATCTGCGGTCAGTCCAACAATACTTGGAGCTTCTAACATAAACTGTCGCGATTCCTCGGCAATGATTGAATAAATCTTATCAATGTGCGCCGTTGCAGTTCGTACTGCTTGAAGTGCCGGAAGCGTGGTCGTTGCCATTAATTGAAGGCTTGTGCGTTTTTGAATATGTTCTTGTGCCGTCAGTGCAATGGCGGCCAACACGTCGCGTCGGCCACGTGCACCCAGTTTGGTCCAGGCCAATCCCAACAATTCAAACATAGCTGTACGATCCTGTACGGACATACACTGCACGTCGTTCATAATTTCTTGCAACACGTCAATCAAAAACCACAACAGACTTTTGCGTTGTTTGGGCGTCAAGTGTGCAGGTCCGCGTTCTTTTGCAACGGGCGCATCCGCTTGTCCATCCAATGTAATCATCCATACTATCCAAAAGAGCAAACGCCCTATTTGATTGGAACGAAGTGCTGCCTCCATTTCATTGCACACCGTTTTCAAATCGGGACCGTCTTGCTCAGCACTCCATACATGCCGCGTGGCCATCTGGTCGCCTGCACCGCCGCCATTCCGTAATCGTGTTCGCATACTTTCAGCTTCCCGAAAGCAATCTGCAGGCGACGGCAGGGCCGGCAGTGGTTTCTTTGTTGCAAGCACAAGGCTTGCTACGGATTCGGCAACCAATTGGCGAACTAACGGGGTATTTCGCACAGAACGTATATCCCCGCCGCTTTTTTGCCAAAATGCACGAATCTGTTTGACTGCTGCTGCCCACGATGCACACCACGACGGTGCAGCCGGACCCACGTGAAGTGCCCACGCGTGAAAAAGCGTGGCCTCCAATCGCCCAAGACCGAGCTCGGAACACACCAATTCCGCGGACCACCGCAGTGCTCGTGCCATATCACCATTCGCAACCGCGCGCAAAAGTGCAGTTGTCACATCACCCCATGCATATCCCGCAATCGTATGCTTTGTGGTTGCGTGAGGCACCCCGTCCGTTGGTAATGGAACAGACATTCTGTGTGCGGCATAGGTTTTTTGGTGCATTGAATTTCGCGCACATAGATTAGGAAAGATGTGGCGAAACATTAATTCGCTGGATACCATACAAATCGTATTGGTCGTCGTAATTGCCGCTCTTGTGGCAAACTACCTTTATGTGCGATGGCGGCTTCGTGTAAACCGCGAATCGGATTTAGACGGTCTGGAAGGATTTGCAAATCCTGAAGGTCCCGATGGTACTACTGTCATATTAGGAAATGAACATTTGTATGACGAATTTTATGCAAAAGTGTATGATAAAGTGGTAAATAGTGGACCACGCCAGGATGCAGAAGCCAATTTTACACTTTCATGGGCGCGCACGTACCGTCCAGAAAATACGATGATTCAGGTGCTGGATGTGGGCTGTGGTACGGGTGGTGCATTGGAGATTTTCCGAAAAGCCGGCGTTGCAAAGGCCGTGGGTCTGGATGCATCCGATGCAATGGTTGCGGCTGCACGCAAAGCATACCCAAAGGGGGATTATCGTGTAGGAGAGGCCGAAAATATTGGAGGATTTGCGGCAGGTGAATTTAATTTGGCTACCCTATTTTACTTTACCACATACTACCTACGTGACCGCACAGCCGTCTTTAAAAACTTATTTAACTGGCTGCAACCTGGCGGATGTGTGGTGTTGCATCTTGTAAATCGTGAAAAGTTTGACCCCATTTTGGACAGTGCAAGTCCATTTGTGGCCTTCAGTGTGCAAAAATACTCAAAAGAGCGCGTGACACATAGCAAAGTGACATTTGATAAGTTTGATTACAGTGCAGATTTTCACTTGGAGGGCGCGCACGCTGAATTCCATGAGGAATTTCAATTCAAGGACGGCAAAGTTCGCAAACAGACACACAGGCTCAATATGCCAACAATGGATGCCATTGTGGCTGAAATGGAATCGTGCGGCTTCACATATAAACAATACATTGATATGACAACTATCGGATACGAATACCAATATTTATTCTGTTTTGTAAGATAGTTGGGCTCAAGTACCGGCTAAAACAAAAAGTTAATCCTAAATATAACAATGAGTAGTTTACACGATCTTGTAGTAAATTTCACCAATCAAACGTTATCTACTCCCGGAAACAACATTCGTGATATTTGTGTATCCATTTTGGATTTTTTGAAATCCAAAACTGAACCAGAATTTACATATGTCATTCAAAAAACATATAAAGCTTATAACCAAACTTCAAGTTCGTCGTCTGTTATGGACATGGCGAACGAAATGATTAATGCATTGAAATCAAGCTCATTTGATAAATACACTTTAAAATCAATGCTGCAAGAAATTTCAGAAAATGAACTGAAAAATACTGTTTATTCAACTATGTCCGGTGGCAAAAAAACAAGACGTCGTCGGCGTACAAATAAAACACGCTCAAACCGCAAACATGGCGGCGGAAATACAAATAACTCAACAATGACAATGATTTACATTTTATTGCTTACAAGCAATTTAGCGTTTGGTCCAGAATTTGGACAACCTGCATTTATGATTGATATGTTTTTTGAATCACAAGGTCTATACGTTGATGCAAACGTAGAAGCATCAACAGAACATATTGAATATCCTTATGAGAAACTTTATAACGACTATGTTAAATGGATTGAAAATAATGAATGGGTTTCAAATATGGCCTTGAAATCCAAGGGCAATTTTAGTTATAAAATTTCAGAAATGGATAATGCATTTTGGTCATTAATTGTCACTGAAAATAAATACCAGGCAAAGACAATTTTGGATATTTTGAAGTTGTTTAATGATGTGTTTAGAATGAAATTTAGTGTTTAAACACAAATTTATAACATTACATAGCAGATGAACTTTTTACAAATGTTGTGTTGTGCACTTGCCGCAAAATCCGGCGATTTGATTGATGGTTACAATTCCGTGTTGGGTGCCCGGCAGTTGCGAGGTGCAGTGCGCGGATTGCAAACATGGGAAGAAACAAATACATTTTTACAATCTGCTGCACAAGAACTTACAGAAACAGGAAAAAATATTTGCGAATGCCCACAGGATTCTGCAAGTGCATCGCCTGTTATTGATGGTCGTGTATTGCGGTCATGGAATCAACGAATCCATGGACGTGTACTTGTCAAGCAGAAAAGTACTAAACAACCTACAGCCGTTACAAATACACCCCTATAAAAGCCATCGTCGTATCCGGCGTTATACATGTAAATTTCCAATGGTTCAAACATTATGCTGTGCATACTGTTTGAAAAACGGGATGGGTTCAATTTTTGTCTAATTACAAACGGATTATATGCGTTCTCCGCCAACACGGTCGGCGACGCACGATACCAACTGCGCCTTCAGACGCTCGGCACCGTCCTTTTTATAATCAAAGGTGCAGGCGTGCGTCTCAGGAAGACGATGGGCGGCGCAATAGCGATGGGTGCACTTGCACTCCATATCGGTAAGTTGGAGCTTCTTACGGCAATCGGGAAGGGAACAGCGGGCAACTGGCATTGTTGGAAATGTAAGATGGTGGAACACAAAATCCTACAAGCAATAACACACATTTCAATTTTTTTAAGGTCAAAAATTGAAATATGCCTTTTAAACGTGGCTTAACGTCCAACAATGGAAATCAAAGTAAAAACAATTACTGGAATGAAGTACATCGTAGATATTGACGAAACAACAACGATTGTCGATATCAAATCAACGATTCTTACAAAAACGGGTATTCCTGCACAGCAGCAGCGATACATTTATTGTGGGAAACTGTTGAGCGATATGCAACGCGTGGTTGAATTGCCCGATGCAGCACCAGGTATGGTATTAAATATGATTCTTTCACTTCGCGGAGGCTAAGTTGCGGTGCATTATTTCTTTAGCAAATGTCGGGCATACGAAAACATTTGACGAATATGTATCTGCTCCACCGCACCGAGTTGTGGATATAGTGTATCCATATACTTGGTAATGTCTTCCCGCTTTTTCAATGCAGCGTGCAAATACACTTTTTGAAATATGTAATCCCAGGCTAATTGTTCAGAAGCGGTAGACTCAAGAGTATGTTGTACGGATTCCTGGAATTCATACAAATCTCCAGTGTTGATTATATGCTTAAAATCGCGGACGATTGATTTCTCCATACATTCGGTGTCCATCGGCGACTACCTATGGTATACGGTCAATTTTATTACACGCGACACGGTGCGAATCTAAAAATCGCGCACTGAACTAATGAACAGTGAGGACATGGGGTTCTGGTCAACAACAAAGGCCGCACCCACACTTTGGCACGTTGCCCGTGGTTATTGGGGCGCCACGCCAGGTTTTTTGCGCAATGATGCTCCTGCAATTCCCAACATTCCGGATGGACTAACTGTTCGTCCACTTCGTCCTGATGATGCCGAAATATTGGCAACATTTTGGCGTCAATCCTATGGAGGCCCCGACTGGTTTTTAGACGCAGACGCCGAATGGGTTCGTACATATTTGAGTAGTCAGGAAATCATTATATACGGCGGATTTGGAATTGTGCGTGGTCAAATACAATTGATGGCTACGATTGCGTGTTGTCCATTTGGTGAAGGGACCACCACAATGAGCCACGGTGTTACATTGCCAGATGATAAGGTGTTTGTAATTGAGGGATTGTGTTTGCATCCCACATTTCGTGGCAAGGGAATTGCTGCATATTTAATTGGGCTGATAGACGCCACCATTTCCAGTATGGGACCCGTTGTGCTTTTTTATAGTCGCGAATTGTCATCACATCCCATATTGTCTACAGCAATTAATGTGCAGGTGTATGCATTTGTGCCGTGCGCATCCGCGCAACGATTTTTTGAATCGCGGCGCATTGACTATAGTGAATTTGCGGCGCAATGGACAACAAGTGCGCAATACTGGATAAGTTCGTGGGAACCTCGTATTGTTTCCAACCGAATTGCACCAACATCGTCGGACATTGACGTTTGGCGCGTGCCCGTTGGAGGCGGAGGAGCCGATGCGATTGTTGTGGTTTCAAACACGCGCCGTCGCAGTACAAAGGGTGACCGTATATGGGAAGTTGTATGGTGCGGGCACATTCGAAATAATAGTGCAATGCAACCGGCAAAAGAAGGTGATAACTTCAAAAACGTCCTTGAATCTGTGGCGGCAAACTATGAAGGATTATTTTTCTGTACAAATATGCCAATGTGTGGCGGTGCGACGGCGTCGTGGGGTGCACCGTGGGTCTACGGGTCCAGTGGTGTACACGCGTGGTATATATACAATTATATCCCACCCGCATTTGGAAACTGTGAAGTGTTTTGTATTCGCAACGAACTATAGGGTTTCCTCCTGATTTAATAAATTTTTAGCTTTATTCAGGCGATTTATATTGCTATTGATTGCCTGTTTTGATGCGGGATTATAATTGCCCGTCATTCTACGACCCAAATCTTGCAATGCACGGCGGTACACGGTTTCTACATTTATATAATGTGTTGATATCAACTGACGTGCTTCACGCACAATATCTTCGAGTGCGGCACGGGCGCCACGTTCATCCTTGAAAAATGTTTCTTCCAATTGAATCACCGGTTTTGTTCCCAATTCGCGTGTTTTCAAAGATAAGACTTTTCGTAATAAATTCACACACGATTCAATATGTTTGTTGTAAAGCTCACGAATGCTTTCGTGAGCAGTTGTTAAAATTTCAATATCTTCGGCCTGGCTGGTTTTACGAACAGCAACCGTTTGTGGAGAGACCTGCAATTTCTCACAAAATGCCCTCAGATTTGGGGGCACTGGAGGAAATGCAATCTGGTCAAACGTTTGTGGGTTTGATGTTCGATTGGATGCCGGCAAATAGGGTTGTGCAACACCTTCGCCAACAAAGCGTGTAACAACGCCAGCAAGCTCAATGCGTGTTTCTGATTCGCTAACGCCATCGTCGCGGTCAATATACAAGCTATTTAATAACGAATACGCAATGGTATTTGAAAACCGGTTTTTAGCCCACGAATCGTTGCAAAATAATGTGCTCAAGGTTCCATTATCCAAGGCCGTTGCAAGCAAAAAAGAACGATAATTTGCGGGATTGGCTCCTTCAACACTTGATCCGAAATTTGAACGAATTCTTTGTAGCAGCTCAAAGACTTTGCTTGACTTTTCGTGTAAACCACTGTATAATTTGTCTTGCAATGTTGTTCGTATAGTTGGATCTTCATTTGAAAACTTTGTTTGTTCACCCTCCATCATATTTGTTACAACTTGTTGAAATGTGATACTTGATGATGGGGCTTGTGATGATTGAACGGCATGTTTTTCAAACACATACCCTGCAGGATTAATCAAAAATTCACCTCGTTTAGCGCATTCACCTGCACAATTTAAAATTTGCATAATACGTACAAGATAAAATTTACCTGAACCGCCCGATTGATGTCTACGACGCCGCCGTGTTATGCGTCGACCACCGTTGCGATTCGTTGAGACCGTTGAACTTGAATTCAATGCTTGGTTATGTTTGACAAACGATGAAAGGGTGCTTGATGAAGAGGACGATGGTCCTTGCTGTTGTCGCAAATATTGCTGCTGTTGCTGTTGTTGCAAATATTGCTGTTGTTGCTGTTGTTGCAAATATTGCTGTTGTTGCTGTTGTTGCTGTTGTTGCTGTTGTTGCTGTTGTTGCAAATATTGCTGCTGCCGCTGCTGTTCCCAACTTTGTTGTAAAGGTAATGTGTAATCTTCGATTTCAATGCCAAGTATTGCAGTGCTTTCTTTATAACATTGGAAAATAACGGCCTTTTCCGCATTTATTGCAACTCGATTTTGACTATCGAATCGATATGTCTGTTTATTTGGAACATGCTCCAATTTACCATTGGAAAGCAAATCAGATATTAATTGTGAATTGAGCGGTGAACGACCCAAAATTTGCTGCAATCCTGACACAGGTTCTTTATATTTTTCCGTTATTAATTCAGCATTTGATGATTGTGACGTTGTGCCGATTCTTGATAAATTCAAAAAATACTCTTCATTTGTATGCATACTTGCAGTAATTGCTGCAATGAGTGTCACCAATCGCAATAAAAATCCAACGGTAAGTTTGCACATTGTTTTTATTGAATCCAGCTCCTGCATTGCACCGACCTTGCTTTTGGATAAAAAAAAGGCTGATATATATTTGGAAGCACGTTCTGGGTCCGGGAATCGCAAACGTGTAAATTCATTCTCCAAAGAACGTGATGTTAATACCATCAATTCTTTGCACTGCCCTTCATCGGACAATAGTGTAGACAAATCCATCAAATTGTTCGAAGCAAGCAATTGCTCAAATAAATCGGATACTACCTTAACGGCATAGCGTTCCGATTTATTGAGTCGGAATTGTCCAACACGACCCTTATGCCGCTCCGAAACAGCGGATATACTGTATGTGGATGATTGGCCAGCGCCCATTCTATTCTGAGCGGCGATTATGTTGGTGGCGCAAACTGTTTGAAAATCACCGGTTTCCATGATTCAATGCGCTTCAAACATTTTTGTAAGGTTGCCGAACTTATCGAACACACTTTTGCAATTTCAGCATTACTTTTCTCGATGCCAATGTGTTCACAGATAAGGGCCAAACTGCTGGCGGCTAAACTGGAAGGCGTGGTTTCTGGACAGATGCCCAATTCATCAATCAACGCGCCCACACGCGTTGCCATTTCCAAGATTTGGCCGTGTAATGACCGTGGTGTTTCCAATTTGTAAATTGCCGGTTCCAAATAGTGCCGGAAACTTGTGGATGGCGTTTCGTATTTCTTTTCGGGGTGAAGTGCCTCAGGTTCTGTTTTTGCGACTTTATGTTGATGCTCCTCAAGCAGACCCGCAAATTGTTTCACGCCACGTGTAATGAGCTTCACGTCAATCTGAAACATATCCGCAACATCTGCGGGGCGGCGCGGGGTATCGTGGCGTTTTAGACTTTCAAATAGACACGCGGCTAGCAATGCATCCTTTTGTTGACCACGGCATATGCACAGGGGTGAAACTTGTGCATACAACTGTTTGGTTTCTTCAATGATTGCGACCGAAATACCAGCGTTGGATGCACGGACTTGCAGCATTTCAAACACGGACCATAGTGTTCGTTCACGGTACGGCATAATGTTCCATAGGTGATACTGACGAATTCGTCGCATTGCTTTGCTGTCATTGGGGCGTGCCAAGATGCGTGTACCCAAACTTGATTCTGGAAGCAATGGATTTAAGGGATTTCCAACACGAGTGGGATCCGGGCTTCGGTCTTCCGATCCAAACCATCTGTATTCGGCTGTGCAATCAATCTGGAAACCCAAATGTGTGCCGCACGCAGTGCAGATAACCTCTTCTTCTAGCACATTGACGTGCGCAGATGTTGGACACGTTGGGCACACATAACCATCTTTTGGTTGCTCGCGCTCCGGATAAAATGACGCCCATAACGCAGCCTCATCATCCGATGCCTTTTTCGGCACAGTTTGTATTAATTCAATACCAGGAAACAATAGATTTGACATTGAATTGTTTTCAGTTTAAATGACAGATGATTAACCAATGAACGGAGAAATACGTTTTCATTTTTTATCCGCTGCCTTAAATAAATGGACACAGGTGGTCTTTTAGGACCGAAATACAATTATGGCGACGAACAGGCGTCACCCAGCAACTTAGGTATTGGACGCGGCGATTCATTCGCATCTGTGGAACGGGCTGTTGCGGGCATAAATTATTATGTGGATACAATTGGTTTTGGTAATGCCACGGGTCTTGCACGAAGTAATGGATTAGTGCAACGCCCGCTTGGTATTCGTTACTTTATGAAAACGGGTGCAAAATGCAGCAATGGTGCGGATATGTACGAGTACATCGATACGATTCCAAAAGGGTTACCAGGTCGTGTTGGTGACGAAATTCAACGTACGCTTGGTGTACCATTTCAAGGATTGGCCCCCGGTATTATGGAAGATGCAGTGAAAGCATTGAATCCATTGCCTTTATTTAAATCCGCAATGGGCTCGGGATATGCGCGCTGTAAAAAAGTATCGCTTCCCGTTGGTGATGCATGGGGTCGTACACAATCATGGTATGACCCCAATAATAAATACACAGAAGGCGCAGTAGAGGCGGGTCCGTGGGGGGCGCAGCAAACACGCTGGGTCTTTGATAAGTACATCAGTATGGAGGATTATGATAAAGAACCCAAGACAGAAGATGCCGAGTTGGCCGCAGCGGAGGCTAAAAAACGTGAAGAAGTTGCAGCCGCCGCACGTGCCGAACAGGTGGCCACCGAAGGCTTTGTGTCCAACAGACAATCAAACCTGGGAGCAGGAATACTGTTTGCAGTACTGGCACTTGGATTGATGTCATGGAAAGTTAGAAATTAACCATCGATTCTAGTAATATACGTGTGAACCCATTATGGTTCATACGTATATAGTCGCGAATCTTCTTATAATTACATTTTAATTGACATCATAATTTGTTCAATTAAACAGAAAAATTGAAGATTTATTTTGTATAATTGAAGATATGCAGTAGCAGCGAGCCACAGACAGTTGTCCAGAGCCCTGCGAAGACCGCGCCCTTCCAGCCCTTCAGGCCCTTCCTTCCCTTCCGAGACAATATGGACCGCCCCGCTGAGATGCTGACTTCCACACTTGACCCTGCACTTCTGAAGCGCTTTCGCTTCAACTCACTGCTACAGTTCAAGCCGCACATACGGCCAGCCCGTGATGTTGCAGGCGTGATTGCAGCGTGGGAGCCCGTGATGGCCGAGGCGCACCGCCTTCTGGCGGCCGCCAAAGAAGCCCTTGACAATATCGGCACCACACACCCCTACCTGCCTGCCACTTCCTATCCCAGCATACAGGCTTGGAATGATGCGGCAAACAATAACACACGGGCTCGCCAACAACTCTCATATCGTGCAGGGGCACAGAACTTGCATATCCTGAAACTGCAAGACAAGTACAGCTACGAGCTGGCCTACACCATCTGGTGGTACAAAGTGGAGGCGTACGAAGCAGAACGCAAGATCATGAGGGACGCTTACGCTGCCGCGCTGGCAGCACACATTGCCGGCGCACCGTTTCCTCGCCGAGCGCCTCTCACCTACAATGTGCCTGACCAGGCCTTCTAATCCTGCACGGCAGCTGAAAAAGTTTTTCAGTTACACTAGCATTTGGTCAGATTAATAAACATTTTTCCCCGATATAAACAACGTAAATGTAACACTAAGTCGAAAAAATTGAGGCGTCCTTTTCCAAAGTTGAAGTTGGTGGGGTTAGGTGACAAGAATCCTTTTGAAAAGTCACCAGGACACAGTGAATCTGCAGGTATGAGAGTCTTCCGTTTCTTTGAAGATTTAATGACTCCTGTATGGTGAATATACCCATCTGTGGACTGTTTGCTGCTGGGAATCATAGGCGGCAAACTTATAGGGGTTTAAGCTTTAGCAAGCTTATGGGGGTAGCAAAAGGGCTATCACAGTTACGTGCGAGGGCAGGGGCACGCAACAATGCGCGGTTGAGAAAAACACTTGATTTCCAAGAAATTGAGTGTTTTTCAGTTTTTTATAATCCTACATTTCAAACATTCATCAAAAACGTCCTTTGTACATTACTTACTCAAAAAGTTGTACACCGCAAAGGCACCAACACCACCAAGAGCCTGAGCAACCACATAACCTGCCAAATCCATGCCATTGAGCGCGC
>Ga0214921_10006186_pt1 | contig 16522 bp, 16 predicted proteins | sample LL1505_MetaG_FD_177992 | JGI IMG/M metagenome (GOLD analysis project Ga0214921, IMG submission 177992) | Freshwater microbial communities from Lake Lanier, Atlanta, Georgia, United States - LL-1505 | ecosystem: Environmental > Aquatic > Freshwater > Lake | place: USA: Georgia | collected...
TTTTATTATATTTTAAGCCTTACTGAATCTTTAAAATAGTATTATTGGTGTTTTATTTTAGACCATTTATCGTCACAAATTATTTCTCATTTTATTATATTTTAAGCCTTACTGAATCTTTAAAATATTATTATTGATTATTTATTTATACTAGTTATGGTATCGTATTATATCCCATATTATTGTATTTTAAGCCTTACTGAATCTTTAAAACAGCATTATTGATTATTTATTTATACTAGTTATGGTCTCGTATTAATATTTGATTTAATTCATTTGTGTTATATTTGTTATAGTATTTTTATATGATAAGTATATATGACATGTTTCCAAAACCAACGCATATTAGTTTTCTTTATAATCAATCAAGGTATTTTTCGTTTATTGTTTTTATTGTGTAACATTTCTGTTATTATTCATTATACAATATATATTTCGATTATGAGAGATTTCTATCTAAATATCATTCCTAATGTATCAAAACTATTAAATAATAAAATTGAACCGATAATAAATACATCTGATATTATAGAATAGTATGTCACATAAAAAGTGCGTTGAACTTGGTTGCGGTAATAGTGCCGCATATGGAGCCGATAAATGTAAAACCCACGGAGGTGGAAGACGATGCGTTGAACTTGGTTGTGGTAAAGGTGCAGCAAGCAAAACTGATAAATGTGTATCACACGGAGGTGGAAGACGATGCGTTGAACTTGGTTGTGGTAAAGGTGCAGCAGGTAGAACCGATAAATGTAAAGCTCACGGCGGTGGAAAACGATGCGTTGAACCTGGATGTGATAAAAGCACCCAAGGTGGAACTGATAATTGTGTTGCCCACGGCGGTGGAAGACGATGTGTTGAACCTGGTTGCGGTAAATGTTCCGTAGGCGGAACCGATAAATGTAAAAGACACGGCGGTGGAACGCGATGCGTTGAACCCAATTGCGGTAAAAGCGCCGTAGGTGGATACGATAAATGTAAAGCTCACGGCGGTGGTAAGCGGTGTATTGAACCTGGGTGTGACAAAAGTGCCCAGGGTAGAACCGATAAATGTAAAGCTCACGGTGGTGGAAAACGATGTGTTGAACCTGGGTGTGACAAAAGTGCCCAAGGTGGAACTGATAATTGTGCTGCCCACGGCGGTGGTTCACGATGCGTTGAACTTGGTTGCGGTAATAGTGCCTCATATGGAGCCGATAAATGTAAAACCCACGGAGGTGGAAAACGATGCGTTGAACTTGAGTGTGGTAAAAGCGCCGTAGGTGGATACGATAAATGTTTCGCCCACGGCGGTGGAAAACGATGCGTTGAACTTGGTTGTGATAAAAGTGCCATAGGAAGAACCGATAAATGTGCTGCCCACGGCGGTGGAAAACGATGTGTTGAACTTGGTTGTGGTAAAATCGCAGCAAGTGGAACCGATAAATGTTTCGCCCACGGCGGTGGAAAACGATGCCCAAATTGTATTGATTGGATAGATCATCGGTGTGTAAATCCAGAATACGACGGATACTGTGCTACTTGTTTCAAACGACTATTTCCAAATGACCCACGCAGTAAAAAAAAATACAATCATACCAAAGAACTAATGGTAAGAAACCATATCAACGAAAACTTTGATGGATTTATTCACGACACTCCATTATATACAGGTAATTGCGATTGTTCGCATCGTAGGCGCATAGACCATCGTAAACTAATAGGTAATACCATACTGGCGATTGAAACTGATGAATTCGGTCATCGTGGTTATGACGCCAAAGACGAAGATATTCGTTATGATGACATTTATATGATACATAGTGGTAAATGGATATTCATTCGTTTCAATCCAGATACAAATGTAAGTAAAATCGATATTTCCGATAAATTAGATAAGCTGGTAGAAACGATGAATGAGTGTATTACGAGAATTGAACAAGAAGAAAATAGAGAACTAGTCGAAATTATCAAACTTTATTGCTGATATTTCCGATTGTATATTTTTTACATATAAACATGCACTATGCGTCAACAACACCAAATCTCTCGTAATCATAGAATCCAAACAACAACCCCGAGAGATTTCAGTCACAAAAATACACCCCCCGCGCCCACCCGCACAAGAATTACTCACGAATCAGCGTTCCATTCCCACCGAAGGTAAAATCAAACGCCGCACTTCGAGAGATTCGGTGCCGGATGTTTATAAACACATAAAAACATAACACTGAATTATAATAATACTGTCAATTAGACAAAAAATACAAGGACGGTCTTTACAAAAAAGTATATTCTTCAAAATATCTAATGGACTTTGATGATGAAACGACATCGTCAGGACAAGATATGTCTTACTATACTAATGAGAGAAAATCTGTATTTGAAAATTATAAACGACAGGCGCTGCTGCCAGTGAATACAACTCTTACGTGTAAGAGTGCAAAGGTTTGGGCATTTTATCATGAACATCCTCATCTAGATTTTGAAAAAATGAACGTTATGTTTACAGATATTCTTGTATCTATTATGCAGACAACTAATCCAGTAAATAATAACATTAATGCACAAATCTTGAATGGAATTGCGAATATTCAATCACAACTTTCAAATCAACAACTCGAATATGGTAAGCAACTATTCTTAAAACTTACAGAATTTAAGAAAGAATACATCGACGATTTGAAGATGATTTTGTCGTCAAATATTGCAGATAAGATTGCTCCTCTCATTAAAGATTCGAATGGGACAATATTAGATAAGACCCAATTATTGTTGTCAGAACTTGTTCCAAAAAATAATGAAAATCTCTCTAGACAGATTAATGAAAACATCAAATCTTTCTGTTCATCCATTACGGAAGAGATTAGTAAAACATCAAAAATGGATAGCGAGCCTTTGTCGCAATCATCACTTGATGGTTTTATTAAAACTATTGATGCGAAATTTACTAATGTGATTGATTCAACTAGAAAAATGGTTGATTCAAGCAAGGACGCCACTTTGTCGCAATTTTCCTCTATAACTTCATCACAAAATGGGCTTCTATCTGAAGTAAAAGATGTCCTCAAACGGATGGAAAATTCTAGTTCAAAGGGGAAAATCTCTGAGAATATTGTTTTGAACATTTTAAGGGGATTATTTCCATCAGCGGAGGTTGAATACGTAGGTTCTCAAAAAGAATCAGGCGATATTATGATTCATCGAAAAGATAAAGAGAAGATTCTAGTCGAGAATAAGTGTTATGAATCAAAGACAGTAGGTTCTGACCAAGTGAAGAAATTTATTCATGATGTAGATACACAGAATTGTTCAGGTCTATTTCTTTCTCAAGAGGGAGGTATTGTGAATAAACACAATTTCGAAATAAATATACATAATAGAAATGTGTTACTGTATATCCATAACGTAAATTATGACCCAGAAATCATTAAAATCGCTATTGATATTATTGACTCGTTCAAAAGTAAGTTGGATGAAATTACAACAACCGATGACTATCCTATAAGCAAAGATACCCTCGAAGAAATCAACAAAGAATATCAACTATTCGTTGAACAAAAATTAAGCCAATTGAAAATGGTAAAAGAATTTTCTCAAAAGATGATTAAGAATATCGAAGGTCTTCAACTTCCTTCTCTCGAAAAAATGTTATCATCAAGATTCGGTTATATTAGTTCAGGGAAGTTTGTATGTGAAAAATGTAATTACATCGGGAAAAATCCTCTAGCTCTTTCAGTTCATAAACGGTCATGTGATAAAACAAATGTACCTACTACACAAGAAGTTGATTATGTATCTCCTATAAATATTCAGTTGGCAACACCGCCTCCACCATCTGTGCAACCTGTTGTACAACAAAAGCAAAGTAAAACAGTCACTAAAAAAGGTGTTAGCCCTCCTTCACCAGATAAATAGAAGCGTCAATTCTACAAGACCAAACTTGATAATTCGGATTTGTTCATGGGTATCGAGTAATTATTGTATCGGTTTCATATTGCGGGTATTTTGTCATTCATTTACCGTGACATTTTTATAGAGTAAAATGTCACGATAATAATAAAACATCAAATTTGTTCATATATTATACATTATTCAAATACTAATTTACAATAATATATACATATAATCATGTTTCAAACTTTTCCTCATATTAGTTTTCTTTACAATCAATCAAAGTCATTCTCTTTTATTATATTTATTATAACATTTCTGTTATTACTATTCAATAGTAAAGTCAATATAATTCCTCTAAACATACTTACGTTTATCGGAAGCCTGTATTTGTTCCATTACAACCCTGGCTATTATAGTATTGTAAAGACTAGAGACCCTCCACTAACGCCATTATTACTTCTTTATGATATCATCGTTCATTATCTACCGTTGGTAGTTGTCTATAAAGTGTATAATACAACAGCTATAAACTATCCTTTATGTATCGCAATCTTATTTACGTATGTACTCATATTCCATTCACAATTATACAATATATATTTCAATTACGAGAGATTTCTCTCAAAATATCATTCATAAATCTCTCGCAATCATAACTTTCAAACTATCCATTCCGAGAGATTTCAAGCACACAAAAACACACCCCGGCGCCCCCGGCACAAGTATTACTCACGAATCAGCGTTCCATTCTTACCGAAGGTCAAAACTAACGCAGATGTTTGAGAGATTGGGTGCCGAACCATCTACAAACAATCCATAATCTCTCAACATCATCAATACAAACTATCCAATCATCCATAAAATCTCTCGAACATAATACTTTCAAACTATCCATTCCGAGAGATTTCAAGCACACAAAAACACAATCCCGGCATCATCTGCGCCCAATTCACTCGCCATATTTCTTCCCCAGCGAAGCAGGGGAAATTGAGCTAAGCGTCAATCAGTCTTGTTTTACCGAAGGTAGATAAATTTACTGTCATATCATGATTCAACCGCTTTGCGGTGAATGCCGTCAAGCGGACGGACAGAGATTTGGTGCCGAACTAACCAACAATATAATCTCTCAACACATCAATTACAAAACATTATAACAACAAACAAATCTCTCGAACTCATAACTTTAAATCTATACATTCCGAGAGATTCATGTGCGTCGGCATCACTAATCCCTATTTATCCTTCATATATGCTCCGCCTATAATCCGTTCATACGGATGAATCTCTCGCAAGAATTCTAACGCCGTAAAAAATAACAATACTATCCACAATATCGGTGCGAGTTTAACATATCACTCCATTCGTAAAGCATACGCAATAACCCATCCTAACAAAAACGAAGTAATGTCACCAATATGATTTTCTTTTGTTTCTAAAAGACGACCATTCAGCGCAACACTTCTCTATGTTTTCTCAATCATGTAATGTATTCCATTAGCAATTATGAAATTATAACCAATCAGAACATTAGTTACTGTCTATTGTATGATCGTATAAGATAATATCCCCACAGAAGTGGCCTATCGTGTCTCTATTAATGTATTTTATCCCCATTTATTATAATATCATATTTGAAAGATGTTTAGACAATAAATTAAATATTATTATAATTTATAAATAATGAGTGGTAAAAATCCTAACGGTGACTTACAACCCGGTTCCGGTGTTAGAAAATCGTTGTCATACGCCCAACGAAAAAACAAATTTTTAAGCGGTCATAACATTAGTCCTTTGGATGTAGGTTCATCTCCACACACCTATACTACTCCTGCTGCTGCTGCTGCTGCTACTCCTGCTGCTGCTGCTGCTGCTCCTTCTACTCCTGCTCCTCCTCCTGCTATCAACAGAAGCGCGCCAGGCCAGTTAAACATTGATGCTTTACAGTATGCTGCTCCATCCCGTGTTGCTGCCAATATGCGGCAAGAAGGGATGGAGGGCGAAATGGAACACGCTTTTATGGGTCCTGTTGGTGATGGTAATTCGATGAATGAAGCAAATTATGATCCTAACGCTCCAGAAGCGTTTGGTTATAACTCTGCCTGGGATGAGAGAAATGCTCATAGAGTTAAACCTGGAGGATCTGAAGCTGGAGGACCTGCAGCTGGAAAAGGAGGTTCTCGAAAACGAACTAAAAAATATACAAATAAACGTAAACGCAAACCCAAACGTCAAACCCGTAGAAAAAATTTAAGAAAACGTAAATGAATTTTCAACTTACATAGCATATATAATATATGTAAATAACTATATTATATATGAAAATGAATCTCAAAACCGGCGACCTCATCCTATGCGATGATCTCTCCTACGGCAACTGGGGGCTATTCAGCTGGTTCATCAAATTCATGATGCGAAGCGACTTCTCTCACATCGCAATGATTGTAAAAGACCCCGACTTCACCGACCCACCGCTAAAAGGAACGTATGTGTGGATGTCTGGCACATCTAATGTTCCTGATTCTGAAGACAACATGAAGAAATTCGGCGTACAATTCGTTCCCTATGACGAATACGTGAGTACATACGGCGGCAAATTATACATTCGCAAACTACATTCCGAGAGATATTATGAACTATTCACTAAGGAGAACTTGAAAAAAATACATCAGGTGGTTTATGATAAACCATATGATCTTGTAATCACCGACTGGATTGAAGCATACTGTAAGAAAGACACACACCCTCAAAAGACGAACCGGTTTGTATGTAGCGCATTTATCGGTTATATTTATACGCAACTCAAACTTCTACCTGAAGATACAGATTGGAGTATTCTATATCCAGGGTTCTTCTCTAGCGAAAACCCCGCATTGCGCCTCCGACACGAGGCGTATCTCTCAACAGAAGAACTTATTCACGTGTAATTTCATTCATTCTATTACGCAACCACTCCACATCAATATACTTCTTTTTGGTTAAATTGTAATAATCACGTATTGCCGTATTTACAATGAGTATATTGTTTGAAAACCACTCGTTGCTCCACATGCTTAAAATCGTATAAAGATTTACATAATCATATGGATCATCCGATATTTTATATGGAAATTCTTGTAATTTATCCACCAAATCTCTCCGTACAAATGTCAGATTTCCAGTAAATGCGACTGGAATATACCCCTTTTGTAGTCCCAGTTTTACCGCAGATATAAAACTACATCCTACTCCAACTCTTGAAGGTATTTGGTCGCGTAGTAAATCTATATTATATGATGTTGATGGCCTTTTCGGTAGCTCATCAAATATCGGGTCTCTGTAACTATTTACTTCAAATATCACTATTTTTGGAGTATAGTTTTTCATGTTTTCCCAGACATAATAGTCATCGCAGTCAATATCGATCGACAAGACATCAAGGTCTTTACTCATACCACCTCGTTCTAACCATGCGTCTAGATTATTATTGTTATCATCATGAAGTACATATCCATTAAACACCTTTATATCTGGATATGACTTATAATTTTCCACACACTTGTTATATCGGGTCTCATCTGCTTCGATGAGCATGCCAGTGAAATTACCTTCTTTTACCAAATTAAAAGTATTTGATGATGAAATTCCGTCGGAAGCACCAAATTCGCAAAATGAACCGTTTGTTATTTCCAATTCTTTAATCAATTGGTCTATTATACCATCTTCCCCATTCTGCGAATAAACATTCCGACAATACTTATGATACGTGTCAGATGGAATGGAAAAAGACCATTTCAATTGATTTTCTGTTAATCTTATTGACATTTATACATTTTTGACGGTAACTACTTTAAGTCGTTTCTTCAGGGTAAGTATCAAAAAATCGAAGATACAAAATATAATCTCTTGCGGTAATACAATCTGAAGAACTCAGTTGAATTTTCTGTAATCACCAACAACTGTTATACTATTATTGAAAACATCAGTAACCATTTCAGTAAAATGACTATCGTCATCTATATCATAAAATAAGTAGTATTGTGTCGTCGTATCGCCTATATTATCCTTATTCAATACATATAACGAACCTCCGTTTAGTTTGAAATATACCTTACTACACAACCTACAAATATTCGCGTAATACACCAGATTCTTTCCACACAACGTTTTTTCAATATTTACATCCGTAGTTAATGTGAGTAAATTTGGATGAGTTATTTCGGTCTTATTTACAATTATAAGTTGTTTATCTGGATTTTCAACCAATAAATGCCTTATTACATTATCATTAAATGAACTACTATATCGACCACTATCTTGACCGCTAAACCCGTCTAAATTATAAAAGAATACCGATTCCTTTAATGGATTTGTAAAAATATTAAACGAAGCAAGTGAATACGCTGGTAATTTTGGTATTAACTCACGATAATCATCACATCGAAAATGTAAATCTATGTTATATGTATTTTTGATGTCTTCTAACATCATAGCGATTTGAACAGGCTTACATCGTAGATCCATACAATTACTCTTATACACTAAAAGACACCACGTATTTATGTATAATCTCTGAATATTATCAGTATTTGTACAGCTAATCAACATATTTGATAAATTCCGAATATATTCAATATCACTTTCCACTATATGTCCTGACATACTATTCATACTATTCATATTGACATTCCACTTAATTGGATGGTCGTGAATAGAAACATTATCACTTACTATGTCATGAAAGAGAATACTAGAACAACATGGAACTATTTTAAACTGTATCGTCGGGTTACATCGTATCAACACTTTTACAATTTCAGATGAAAAATACACATCTCCATTATGCGCATTATTGTGTAAATAAACCACCACCATCTAATAGTAATAGTAATATAATATAAAGTATTTATATTTGTATTATATAATAATGTTCAACTACACAATCCCGCCTACATGTACGCATGTGAAACTTGACATCGGTCTCTCATATAACGCGCCTCAAGCGCAAACATGGTTGTCGCATGAAGACAGCGGGCTGATGGTATTCGGGTTTGAGCCCAACCCTGAAAGTGTTGCGCGTATTATGAGTAAAGATAACAAGAACCAGCCCGGCCACGCCGACTGTCTCGAATACAAATATATAGACAAGGGTCGTTTCGTAATTCAACAGTGCGCTTTAAGTTCAGTAAGCGAACCGACGACCATGAAGTTTTATGTAAGCGCAAATGATTGTGGCACATCAAGTCTATTCCCAAATGATGAAACCCTACTTGGTAAAATCAAGGAAGTCGTTGATGTTCCGGTTTATTCGCTCAAAATGTTCTTCGACGGCTTTCCATGGGACCAGTTCGAATACATCGACTACGTCAAAATCGACGCACAAGGTTCCGATTTGAATATCTTGAAGAGCGCTGGGTCGTATCTCAGCGAACGTGTTGTATATGTAACCGCCGAGGGCGACGGGAATTATTATATCGGCGCTCATGAATGTAATACGCAAAACATTATTGAATATATGTCATCACAGGGATTTATTCAGATTCGTCACCCAAAAACGTCCGACCCAACATTCGTCAATAAAAAATATATAGAGATATCAAAGTCCATTTATATAGAACAACTGTAATGTATTGTACAACAGGAAAGCGCGCCGACGGATTCGGCGCACATTTTCAGAACATCATTGTCGATATTCTTTATACGTATAATGTGACATCTAACCAGTATGTTTTCCCTAATATTGCCAGTTTCGAACATAATTATAATCATGAGCCTGATTTTGCGGACCGTTTGGTGCGTTATATGAACCTCAGCCACCATTTTTCCCTCAAGAATGATTCCGACACTTCAGCGAACATTCATCAATACTCTGTTAGTAATTATACCCATGTCGAAGAAAACCTTACTCAATTATTGGCTAGTCCGACGATGGATTTAATAAAGTCGCTGTTTTATGCCGACAAGAAGACGCCATATGATACAGCATACTATAATGTCGCAGTTCATGTCCGTCGTCATAATAAGGAAGATAACCGCATAGACGGAACAAATACACCTGCCGAATATTATTTGAACGTGATGAAGTATATTAGGGCAAATCACGGCAATACCAAAAAGCCGCTTCGGTTTCATATTTATTCACAATGCCAAGATGCTGCGAGTGAAGCAAAAATTAAAGAAAAATTCATGAATATAGACACCGAATTTCACTTGAATGGTGATGTAATACCTGCGTTTCATGGTTTGGTATTCGGTGATGCGCTAGTAACATCGGCTTCATCTTATAGTTATTGTGCCGCACTTTTAAATAACGGAGTTGTTTATTATAAATACTTCTGGCACCGACCTTCTAATAATTGGATTGTTGGCGATTATATATCATCGTAATTACGCCCTTTTTTAGAAGCAGCGGCCTTCACTGAAAGAACAACTTGCGATTTTTCTGGGTTTGGTTGCTGCTCTTCGAGAGATTTGTCATAAAGAAAGCAACCCATCTCGATGATATGCCATTGGGTTGCTTCGTTGTATTCAGAGAATAATGCTCCAACGGGGCTTGGTCTTCTTATTATATATCATACATAGATTGATTTATGTATGTTATGATCTCTCAATCACCACCTCCTTCGCCACCAGTTTAATCACCTTGGCGATATTCTTGTCATCACCGTCCAGGACCGCGCGCGACATATTGATATACTGCGTATTCTCCTTCGTTGAACTATTCTCACACCTAGGGTTCTGTTTTGCCCATTCATTTACTAGACCAATATTCTTATGTTCAACAACTCGGACAGCATTCGTTATCTTGGTATTCACCGCATCTTCACGTTCCCACTTGTCGGCATCCTTGACATATAGCGTCTCTCGGCGCGCGTCACTACAATGAATCGGTCGCTTACACACATCTGTTTCTCTCAAACTGTCGATAAAGAGCTTCGACATTCCTTCGACGTAACCCATACGACCAAAATCATCCAAGTCGCTTACCTTCAAATTTATCGACCTCGCAAAATCGGTGATGTTCATCGCGTCTTTACACTGCTCATTCAAGAAGAATTGAAGGTTGAAAGTATTATTATTCGTATTATGACTGTTAGTCGTTCCCGTATAATTGTTGCTGTTAGTGTAGTTGGCGATGGGTGCTGCAGCAGCCACCGCGGCCACCGCAGCAGTAGTCGCCGCACTGATTGCGAGAGATTGCTGATTACACATCATTTCGATGATTTTATTTTGAAACTCTTGGTTGTTCTTCAACATATCCATCATCAACACTTTCATATCTTGGTCGGTTGTAGTCGAAGGAGCCACTGTAGTAGCGGCAGCGGCATATGACTCGGAAATACCCTCACATGTTTTCTGATGCTTCCATAATCCGCTCTTGCTGTGATACTTATGGCCGCACTTTTCACAGCTTTTATAAATCCGCTTTTCAAATATAAAAGCATGTTCTCCTGTAGGGTAATCCTTGGGTAAATCGGGCAAAATGTTATTGGTATGGTCTTGGGTAAATGGTTCGCTGGCGGGTAAAATGAGACCATAGGCGGTTCGCTTGGCGTGCTTCGCCGACGATGTGTGCCTACTGTAGTCCTTTTTGTTATCAGTTATGAATTGGCACGTATCGCAACGAAACAAATATTTGAGACCATGGTTCGCTGAGGTTCGCATCGGGTTTCCTACAGTAGGCGTCGAAAAAAGGATGGCGCGTTGAACGCGGGGTTGTTAAAAAAATTTCAGTAAGGAAAAATTCTCGTATAATATTAAAATGAGAGCATTATGCTCTAAATCCTATTTTTAAGGATTTTCACGTTTCAAAACCTACTCGTTTGGCCAAAAATGACATTTTTAAAATGTCAAAAATCGATTTTGCGCTGGAGATTTTAAAACACGTTTTTTTCACTATATAGGATGGTATATGTCATTCATTGGATTATTAAGTCATTCATTGGATATTTTCACGACTCTCCACCCCCACCCAATCTTAATACCCATCTCTCACTGCTTTTCCCACCGGAAATCTCGGCTTACCTTCCTCTGTCAGTTCCTGATATACAACAGTCAAGTTCTTACCAATATATGAATCCCCATCGTTGAACCAAGTACGTCGTTGTTCTATAGTTCCGCGAGGCCTCGCAGAAAACTCCTTGCCATCGGCTGTTTCACAGATCCAAATGACAGCCCCCGCATCACGTCCTTCACCTTGGGTGAAGTCAATAATACGGTATTCATCCTCCATGAATTCCTTGTATTTCTGTAGGTCGTTACTGCGGTAGTTGGCACAATAGACGCCAGCTGCGTTTCGCAACATGATGCCCTCATACCCCGCTTCAACGAACTCAGCAAACAACTGTCGAAATTCAGAAAGCTCAGCAACTTGCTCGGTGCGGACCAATACAACCACCGCCGCAGCCTCTGTATCGCTTCGCAAGATCCGACCCGATGCGGTAAGTGTATCGTTTGCGACACACCCACAACGTCGAACCGCGACTGCGAGGAGCCCCATTCTCTCAGAGTATGGTATATCATGGCGCGCATGGTCATAGATATCATAGACGTGATACTTGACTTTTTTGAGTCGAGCCACATCGGAATCGGTGATTTTCTTCTTCTTGATGAGTCCGGCAAGTTCTTCAAATGGCATTTGGTCGGTGTATAACTCGCCGTCGATGACGATATTCGGATGTTGCGAGAGATAGGGGCGAAGCGCAGCGACGATATGATGGAGTCCAGTAAAGAACGCACCGGTGCGCGATTGAAGAGCGACCTCATGAACGTTGGCGGTGCGTGTCATATACGATACACAACGCAATCCATCCAATTTAGGCTGAACAAAACATGGGAATTTGATGACTTTTTTCCTTTTTGATGATGTAGTAAAGTTGCCAGGGTTGAATGTCTGTGCGAGCATCGGGAGAAATGGACCGGCAGGGATGGCACTTTCGCCGCCGCTGCCGAAGCCTTCATCCGCGTCCGCGTCCGCGTCCGCATCGTAGTCGTTGCCCGAAATATCGCCATAACCTTCACCACAATCCGCTGGTTTTGTCTCGGTATATGCTTCCTTCTCCTTCTTGTCGGTCCATTTGCGGCGAGTTTCTGAGATACACTGCTCGAGAGGTGTTGTTTCGTTGGAACGGCCGATATTTTTACCGGCATCACAATCACGATACACCATCTGCTGCTTTCCATTGATATATCCATGCGTAGTCCTTGATGTAACTGCGTCAGTATCCGAATTCACGAGGACGGCCGCGGTCCATACTTTTATTTTTCCGTTTTTATCCTGTGCGTATAGTTTTGGAAATGAATGTTCGAGAGAGTAGCGGCTGTAATCCATGAATGCGAGAGATTGAATCCGATGGATGAGATACTTATCTAGAATATATACGAATTATGATTTCAATTTTATGATGATGATGATGTAAAATTAGCGATAATAGAAACAACAGCAACACCGCAGAAAATAAACACGAACACGAATCATAATAACTTATTATCCTGATATTACTCGTGAATTGAATTCATATAATGTATCAAACATTATATGGATTATTATGAAAATTTGCGAACGAAGTAGCACACCAAGATACTTATTCAAAACACTCGGGGTCTATTTTAGAAACAATCAACCGCAACATCTGATTCTCCTTCGTCAATTTATTATTATTCTGCATGAGAGAAATAATCAAATATGTCATCTTCTCTAGTATAATATCATGCTCCTCTTCCGGACTAACTTCCTCTGGTGGTGTCTCTATAATCGAAATGGTTCGTGTCGGGTGATTATACACGGTAGTTCCATTATCATTTACAGATGTGCTAATTCCGGTAATACTAGAACAACCCGGCGCGGGTTCATCGCTTGTTACAATAATCCGGCCTTTACAATACTCATTTGCCGCCGCAGTAATCGCTCGAACTACCTCCTGTGTCTCCTCCGAACGTTTAATATAATTGATATTAAATGATGCGTTATGCTCTTCATTTCCAATATTTGATGTATTGTTGGTTACAACTGTGGCGCTTGCGCTAGCACCGCCCCCGTCACCACCACTTTTGCCAACTGCCGCCGCCGACGCCGCCGCCGCCGACGCCACCGAAGAAGCAGCAGCAGCAGCAGCCTTTTGCGCCTCGATGAGCATATTCAACCGAGCCTGATTTTGTTTTTGAAGATTTTCAAGGTCTTCTTTTGTATATTTCGTCTTATGCGCCGGAGCCCCCGCTGCGCCCCCACCGCCAGACACCGCCCCACACCGCTGTTTATGATTATTCAATCCACCCTGAAATTTATATGATTTCCCGCAAGCGCTACACTCAAACATGATGTAATATGCGGATTGTATATAATTACATTCATTTCATTCTATATTCATTTTTACAGCTGAACCAACTAACGAAAGCTGCGCTACTAATACCTGTATAGTTTCTTGCTGTTTTTGTAACAATGACATCATCTCTCGATTCTGACGCAATAATTCCGATAAATCACTAACACACACAACCTCAGTCGAGAGGGGCACCACCGGCAGCGATGATGTTGTATTCTTTTCGACACACTTAACTACATGCGTGCGATACCGTGCCTCCTGCTTATACACCTTATCACAATATTCACAAATATACTCGTTTTCTTTTGCGCATTCGACACATATTATAAACACGATTAAGGCCAAAAATGCGCGAACTTCGCCGTCGATTCCTTCAGTTGCGGATGATGATAGCTCATGACGATTTTCCATACCAAAGCATTTCTACATATGATATACATGGCAGATTATTCTTATATTCGTTATCGGTGATACGACATAAAAATATATCACGAGAGAATATAATTACAGGATGGATAACCCATATCGCATTCATTCCTCCATCGGGTTCGGATTTTTACAATTATTATTTATTACATCACTTGCTTACCCAACACCCCCACCACCGGTATATCATAATATCGCATTAACGCGTTTGATGGGGACTGTATATTTTACTATTTTTAAAGATAAACCATTTTATTTGAAACTAGAATGCGTTACGATTCTACTTGATGTAATTTGTGATACATTATATATTCAGTATATTATACATGATTATACGTATATATTCGGCATCTTAGATATATTTACGAACGTGATTTTTTGTATCTTTATATTATTATCCATTGAAAATGGTGATACACGAATCTTCGAAAAAATGGAAGATATTCGAATAACGTGCGTAAGTTGTTGTTTCGGGTGGAAGCGTCCAGATATTCGAGAGCAGCAACAGCAACAGCAACAGCAACAAGAAGAGCACCAACGACCTCTCCGAACGTATGAAATGAATGAACGCAATACTCCGCATTTATACAAATCAGTCCCAAGCAACGACACCAACAACGAAACGACACCGGTCTATACATTTGGCGGTCGTCAAGCGTTCAAACCTAGTTTTTATAATTCATCATGGGGACGCGAATACATTCAAGCAAAGGTTGAACGTGATTTCGAGAGAATCGAGCGGTGTAGTACAGGAATTTCTGATATTGGAATTATTACGGATTCGAATGGTAATACGCAATATATTCGATTTGAAGACCCCGAATATGCGAATAACTCTACATACGGAGATACCGGAATAAATCACTACGCAAATTTGTTCATATCGCCGTATTTTACGAGAGATGGATCACAAATAACATTATTCTCTTATTGTGCGAATATTGACGGCGTTGGTGTTTGTTTATTCATATATAACCTAATTCAGTTCATATATCAATTGATGATGTATTCTAGTATTATCGAAAGTTGTCGGCATTATAACAATGCGACGGTAATAAATACCACCGCATCGAATGAGTTTAAAATTGAACAGTGGCTATGCTAATAAACTGAATCATAATCATGGATTCAATACACGAAAGACTTATACTTGTAAAACAGATATGCCGAGAGAGCAAAGAGTGTGCCACCCCAAGTTGTATCAATAACGGCTGTCATCGGACTCCAATTCCGTAATATCGCAAGAGTCGTCGTCTCATAAACACCATAAACAATAATACCGAGGAAGAATGCCGCACGGACTCCATCCCCGAGACGCATGGTTTGAATTGATGACGCGGCAGATGTCGCATTCGGAACGATAATATGCCGAAGAACAAAGTAATACAGTCCAATGACGATAAGGAGATAACATACCGCCGCACTTGGTATATTTACTTTTATCGCAGTCCCTTGTACCAACATCACTTGTTGCGCAAAGATATCCTTTGCGAGGTATAAAAACACCGAATCTAGTGCCAATATGATTACGGCGAGAGCGATTAAATCCGTGAGACACATGCTATATATTATAGCGTTATTTATTCGAAGTAGGCAATGCGTCGGCGGCGTCGGCGTCGGCGGCGTTATGACCCAAAAAATAATCAATAAGGAACGTTTTATCTAACAAATCATCTAAATACCTATACTTCTCTGTATATATTTTATCATCATGTTTCATATGATGATTATGTCGATTCGATTGTGATACTTGTGAATCCAATATCGTAAATTTCATTTATGTAGATATATTATATATTATGGCACGAAAAACGAGAAGCCAACCAAACAAACGAAACCACCGGACCCGCCGACGGTTTCGATATACATCAAATCCAGAATCCGTCCGCATACTCAAAATCATACCCGCACCCGCACCTGCA
>Ga0214921_10006187_pt1 | contig 16520 bp, 31 predicted proteins | sample LL1505_MetaG_FD_177992 | JGI IMG/M metagenome (GOLD analysis project Ga0214921, IMG submission 177992) | Freshwater microbial communities from Lake Lanier, Atlanta, Georgia, United States - LL-1505 | ecosystem: Environmental > Aquatic > Freshwater > Lake | place: USA: Georgia | collected...
GCACTGCAATCACGCAGAGCGCGGACAACGCAGCGACACAGGCTACTTCACGCGCAAACAACGCGGCCACCGTGGGGGCGACGATTCGCGGCCAGAACCTGACCGATGACCGCGCACGCGACTTTAACGCCATTAGCCAGCAAGCCAGGGCCACCGCCAAGCCTATGCCAGGCACAGCGGTGAAGCTGCAGAACGAAGACCTAGAAGCTATCGGCACGTTCCGGGGGCTTGATTCCGACCTGGCCGCACTGGAATCCCAGTTGTCTGACGGCAAGCTGAAACTTGGGCTGGCTACAAACGCAGTCGGCAGCGGGCTTAATGCCGTGGGCATGAGCACCGAGAACAGCCGCAACCTCGCATCGTTCAAGGCCAAGCTGGAGAACATGCGCAACTCGGTCCTACTGCTCAATAAGGGCGTGCAGACCGAGGGAGACGCGAATCGCGCTATGGCTGAAATCATGGCGAACATCAACGACGGCGAACTGGTCAAGCAGCGCCTTGCCGAGATTCGAGCGCTCAACAAGCGAGCCGCCGACATTCGCAAGAACAACGTGGATTTGCTGCGCTCCAACTACGGCGCCGAGCCGATGGATTTCAGCAAGTATGACCAGCAGCCGGCCGCCCTTGGATTGCCGAAGCCCGGCACCCCAGCCAAGACCAAGAGCGGCGCGACCGCATCGAATTGGTAAGCCATGCCGCGCAACATTACAGTTACCTTTTCAGACGGGACATCGCACGTCTATCAGAATGCACCTGATGATGTGACGCCCGATCAAGTTGAAGCAAGGGCCGCGAAGGAGTTCGGCAAGAGGGTTTCCGCGCTCGACGGGGGAAGGGAGCCGCAAGCGGCCGCAGAGACCCCCGGCATGCTTATGTCAGCTGCTGCGGGCATCGGCAAGGGCGTCGGCACGGTTGCGCTGAATGCACAGAAGCTGGTGGGGAAGGGCGCCGAGAAGTTGGGCGCTGACCGCGCTGGGCAGTGGCTCCAATCAGACGCAGACGCGGGGCTGAGAAAGATCGCGGGAGAACTTGCGCCGTACAAGGAGGCGAACCCACTATCTGCAGGCGCGGGCGAGCTGACAGGCGAGATTGCTGCAACACTCCCCGTTGGCGGCTTGATCGCCAAAGGGCTATCAAAGGTTCCTGTAGTATCCAGGGCCGCCCCCAATGTGCTGGAGGCCATTCGGACAGCCGGCATGAGCGCTGGCGCCGCCAAAGGGGTAGCAAACCCACTTGTGCGAGCAATTGGCGGGGGCGTGACTGGCGGGGCATCTGCAGGACTCGTAGACCCGGATTCTGCGGGGACTGGCGCCCTCATCGGCGCCGCTTTGCCTGGCGCCACCAAGTTGGCCGGTATTGCGGGGAATGCGATAGGGGGAGCCGCGTCAAAAGCTGGCCGCGCAATCTTGCCGCAAGCGTCACCCGACGTTGCTGCACTGGCGCAGCGTGCCAAGCAACTCGGCATTGATATTCCTGTTGACCGGCTGGTGAATAGTAAGCCGCTGAACGCGCTTTCAGCTACGCTGAACTACGTCCCATTCTCTGGCCGCGCAGCGACTGAGGAAGGCATGGCGAAGGGACTAGATCGCGCCGTATCGCGCACGTTTGGGCAGAACTCGGACAACGTGACGCAAGCGCTTCGCAAAGCGGCCGGCGACCTAGGCAAGCAGTTCGACACGGTGTTGCAGGCCAACACGGTCAAGATGACGCCCGCCTTCAAGCAGGCCCTAGCCGACGCAGAAACGCAAGCGAATAGTGAGTTGGGGGCGGAGGCCGCATCGGTCATCCGCAAGCAGATCGCCACCATCCAGACCAAGGGTGTGACGGGCGAGATTGATGGGCAGACCGCCTACAACATCAAGAAGGCGCTCGACCGAATCGGCGGAGGCTCTTCAGATGCCGCCTTCTATGCCCGAGACCTCAAGAAGCAACTGATGACGGCACTGAACGACAGCCTCGGGGCGACCGAGGCCGCAGCGTTCGCCAAGACGCGCCAGCAGTATGGGAACATGCTCGCGCTTGAGAACTTGGCTCAAAACGGCGCAGAGGGCGGGATTTCTGCGGCCCGGCTGGCGAATATGAAGAACATCGGGAACCCCGACCTTCAAGAACTGGCCGATATTGCCGCGCAGTTCCTGCGCACCCGAGAAAGCCCGCATGGCGCAATGCAGCGCCTTGTCATTGGCGGCGCCGCTACTGGCGCGGGGGGTGTCTCAGCGCTTCCAGTGATGGCCGGCGCGGCGATGGCCGGGCGTGGAGCAAACATGATGCTAAACAGCTCGGCTGCCAAGAATGCAGCTCTTGGCGTCAGTAGTCAGCCTAACGCTTTGTCTCGGCTCCTGTCTGACCCTGATCTTGCGCAGTTTGGCTATCGCGCCGCACCCGTCCTAGCGGGCGGCCGGTGATGCCGCAAAAGATGCCCCACAAGAAAGCAAGCCCAACCAAGGCAAACGCTTTCCAAAGCACGTATTCAATGTGATCCATCGCAGGAATCTAACATGACAGCATCACTCTCAGGAGTTTTCAACCTCCAACAATTCACCGATCAGGGTGAATTGGCGGCCAGCTATCGGCTCTACACCTATGCCCCAGGCACCACAACGCAGAAGGTTGCCTATACCGAGCCGACTGAGACGGTGCCCCACACCTACACCAGCGACGGCATCGGCGGGCAGTACATCGGCCTGAATGCTCGCGGCGAGCTTCCTGCACCGCTGTTCCTGACTGCTGGCGGCTATGACATTGCGCTCAAAACTCCGGCTGGTGCAACGGTTTGGACGAGGCGAGCGATTGGCGCCGACGATGCGATTTCTCCCGCTGTGGCGGCATTGAGAAACGAGATCGTGACCGCTGGCGGATTGTCCCCAGACTCCCAGGCTGACTATCCAAATAGAAGCGCTGGAGACATCGCCAACAGCATCATCCGCGTTCGCGATTTCCCGTACCTTGCCCGCAGCAACGGCACAGACGACGACACCGCAGCAATTCAGGCCGCAATCACCTGGGCCGGGCAGGCGTTTGATGCCGACTGGTTCAGCGCCACGCTCTACACGCGCCCTCGCGTTGTGAAGCTCGGCCGCGCCCACAAGATCAGCGGCAAGATTCTTGTCCCTCGCGGTGTCGTGATCGACATGAGCGACACGACGGTCATCGGCACGGGGGCGAATCAGGTCTTTGAAACCGCCTACTTCAATGCCGGCGTCTTGACCACCAACATCGGCACAGCACCCGAGACGCACCGCATCCAGTACACCCGCTTCATCGGCGGCCGGTTCGTCAACTGCGGCAAGGTCTACAACCTCTACAACTTCAACGAGGGTTGCAAGGTCACGGAGAGCGCGTTCTTCAACTGCGTGCAGGCGGTTGTGGCCGAGCGCGCCTTCTACGCCGAATTCAGTAATCTCACAAATCGTGGAAGCGCCAGCAACTCGACCGAGTGGTGCTTTGACTTTGGCTTCTTCGTGAACGCTGAGCGCCTGATCGGAATCACCGTGGTTGACCGCATCAACCCGATGCGGTTTCAGGGTGCGATCAACGGGCAGCGCCTGGATGTGGCGGTCGAGAACTGCGTCAATGGAATCGTCTTTACCGGCGAAGTCAATCCGATCCACATTGGTGCCGGGACGTACATCGAGAGCATAGATATGGCTGCTGGCCTAGCTATGTCGAACGGCATCGGCCTTGACTTCAGCATGGCCACTGCACACCGAGCCGTTGAGGTTAACGGAGTGTTTTTTAATGGCATGAAAACGGCCATTAAGGGCGTGCAAATGTCGGGAGGCTCAATCGGCCCGAACAACTACTACACCGCCTGCACAAAGCACGTCGATATTCAGGATGTGGACAGCTTCATCACCGTCAACATCCCGCCAAAATCAATCACATCAAGCGGCTCGCTCATCCCCACGAAGCCGGCTGAATATGACCTCAGCACTACGGTGCGGGCGGTCTACCCCCAGGTCATCACAAGCTCTGTTGATGGCTCAGCGCAGGCTCGCACTGATGTTCTTGTTGACCATTTCGCCCCGCTGCCGTGGTTCGGCAGATCGGGCCGGATCAGCGGCAAATGGCTGTGGTGCGATGCAACCCTAGTGAATACGGGCGGCTCGAATTACAACTTGGTGATCACCTCCAAGATTGCCTATGACGTAGACGTCGCCTTGTTCTTCAGCGGCACGATCACCGACAACATCGGCACATACAAAGTGTGCGGCAACGCAGCCGGCCCCACGGTCTACGCCAGCAGCCTGGCCGGCAAGACTGTGACCATCGACGCGGACGGTAGCGGCTATGCGCGGCTGACCATCGGCAGCTTTTCGCACCCGTCCGGGTCCATTACTTCAACTGGCCAATTCAGGATTCAATAAGCCATGAATACCATTCGCAATTTCATCGCATCGTCGCTCATTAAGCTTGGCAAGTGGATTCAGCCCACAACCAACGCCGGCCCGATTGGCGAAGATCCGAAATGATCCTTGGCCTGCTGATCCTCGCTGCGGCGTGCGTGCATGAGTTCGCTTGGCAGCTATTCCCGGCCGGCACCCAGGGCGCGGCGAGGGATGTGTCGCAGTGGTGGCTGATCCTTTCTCTGTGCTGGGCGTCTCATTGCTTGGCGCGGGAACGGTTCTTGTCGGCTGTCTGCGCGGCTGTGGGGGTCATGTCCAGCACGACGGCTGGCTGCTCGGCTTGGTGGTTCGCAGCTCGCTTCCAGATCGTCGTCGGCATGGATGGATGCTCGAAACAGTGGGGGGTTCCGATGTTGCTTATCTCCGCAGTGGCCGCGCTGGCCGTCTTCTTCTGGTGGCCACATGCCCAGCGGCGTTGATCCAGTCGTCGGGCTGGCGCAAGTCCTGGCCGTATTCGTCGGGGCCAGCACTGCCGCCGTCATCGCGCCGCACCTCGTTGTTGTGATCGCCGGGGCAGCGGGCGGCGTGCTGGGGCTCATGTCCTGGCGGGCGTGCAGCACATGGGAGGGCGTCCGGTATGTCATGGGCATGTGCGCTCTGGCTTGGCTCTTCACCGGCAGCACTGCTGAGCTGATCACGCTTTATGTGCACGTCGAGGATAAGCGTCTTGTCACCCCGGTGGCGCTGCTGATCGGCTGGGTGGGGCACCGCTGGCCGGCAGTGGGCAAATGGGCTGGCAGGCTCGCCAAGGCCTCGGCGGAAGCAGCCTTGCGAGGTGGCAAATCATGATCGGTGACCTGATCCACTACAGCGCGGTCATGTCGATTGCTTGGTCGGTGTTCTGCCGGGCCAGGCGCATGACGCCTGACACTCCGGTGCGGCTCAAGCTGCAACACGGCCTTGTGCTTGTCTTGTCGCTGCTGTCGCTGCCGATCTTCGGGCTGCAGTCCTATGCCGGCGAGTTGCTTGCCCTGGCTCTGTGTGCCTATCTCTGGATCGACGCACGCCGCTGGCGCAATGAAGTGCCGCAGGGTTGCCCGATTGAGCTTTCACACGATCAACTGCACGCGGTGCGGGGTAGGGGGCCGAAGTGATCACGATCGAAAACTACTTCATGGGCCGGCGCGAGCAGTACCCCGAGGCACTGACGGCAGACATTGAGCGCAATGCAAAGCTGACGATCGAGCTGGCCAGCAGGCTTTTGACGCAGGCGCGCAGCTACGGCGTGTCGCTTGACCTTAGCCCAAAGACCGGCAGCTTGGTCGCTTCAGGCTGGCGGCCGCCTGAGTTCAATGCCAAGGTGCCCGGCGCCGCGCCGAACTCCAAGCACATGACCGGCCAGGCGATCGACATCTATGACCCTGACGGCGATCTGGATGACTGGCTGATGACCGGCGAAGGCCAAGCCGCGCTTACTGCGATCGGCCTTTGGATTGAACACCCAGCCAGCACGAAAGGCTGGTCGCACTTGCAAACCGTTCCGCCCCGATCGGGCAAGCGGGTTTTCTACCCATGATCCGCATCTATGTCGGCATGGCCCTGCTGGCTGGCTCATTCGGCGCCGGCTGGCTTGGCCACATGCGCTGGGCCAATGTTGACCGCCTCCAGGCCGAGATTGCCGCCTCAGAAGCTGCCCGAGAAAGCGAGCGAACCGATGCACTCAAGCAAGCCGAAGTCCTCAGTACCTACGCGGCCAGGCTCAAGCGGGAAAGCGCTGCCGCTGCTGCTGCTCGCTCTGACCTTGACCGCCTGCGCAACGCACTCGCCACCGGCCCCGAGGCCCCTGCCGATTCCTGCGGCCCAGAGCGAGCCAGAATCAGAGTCCTTAGCGACCTACTCGCAGAGGGTGCAGGATTGGCTGCGGAAGGCCGCGAGCACGTTGAGCAATTGAGAGCGTCTCGGGCGGCGCTTGTGGGGGTAAGTGGCCGGTAACGAGGCCTACTTGCAAACCATCGGCGCCACGATTGCGGCCATCTCAGGCCCGACTTTCTCGCTCACGATCTTATCGAGAAGCCACTCATCCGGGTGTACTCCGTCAGGCACATGCGCGCCCCAGTTCGGCAGTGAGCGCACGAAGGCGGAAACGTCAATCAGCGGCTTGCCATCAGAGGCGGCAACTTCGCGCATGGCGTAGGCGTAGCCGTCCCACGGCGGGCTCGGCGTCTCATAGACCGAAACGTTGATCCGGCGCAATGCGGCCTTGTAGTCGTCAGCCGACACGCCGCGCTTCCAATCGTTGATGCCGTAGTTCGCCACGGTGATTGAGCCTGGCAAGGCCTTGGCCAGATCCATCTCGGCGGTGATTGAGCCCGAGATTCCGAGGTTCGTCACCAGCACCGCGCCCGATCCGAAGCGCTCATTCATGTAGCGCTGCAGGCGGTCGCCCTGGGCATATTGCACGCTGTCGCCAAAGAGTTGGATGGTGACCACCTTGGGAGCGCAAACGGCATTCGCAGATTGGTCAGGGCCTGCGCTTCCGCCACCGCCGCAGGCAGACAAGAGGCACAAAATAGACCCGCAAAAAGTGGCGATAGTCCGTCTAATGACGGCCCTGGAAGGCGCGAAAACACTAGGCCATCTATTCGCTTTAGATTTAGACAAACGGGCCGCAAAGCCGCGCCAATCCTTGATTAAGATGATGCCTTCTAAGTAGGTGCTCATTCCGTTTTCTCCTATGAGATAGAGTTGAGTGTGTCTAAGTTTTCGCTGTTTGTCTAAGTTTTTCGTCTGCCCGTAGCTCAACTGGATAGAGCACCGACCTTCTAAGTCGGGGGTTGGGGGTTCGATCCCCTCCGGGCAGGCCACCATCAACGCGATGGTTTTGCCACCCTTGGCGCCTTGCCGTCTACATACATTTCGGTCATCTTGAGCGAGGTGTGACCAAGCAAAGTCTTTGCTTCTTCGATGCCGTATAGGTCTCGCGAGTCCATCCCGGCGCGGCCTCTTAGGTCATGAATGTTCATGTCCTCAATGCCGGCCCGCACGCAAGCCCGGTTCCATGAACTGCGGATTCCCGAGTACCTGAAGCCATTGCCGCTTTGGGTCCGCAGCACAAACCCGATCTTGTCGCCGCTCTCGCATGCCTTGATGGCTTTGCGCAAGGCCGTGCTCCAGCCTACAAGCAACCGCTCGCCCGTCTTATCCTGCTGAAAGTAGATCCCTTCCTTGCCAACGTCCTGCCAGCGCAGCTTGATCAGGTCGCCGATGCGCTGGCCTGTCAGCAAGGCCAAGTCGATCATGTGCACCAAGGCGATGCCGTTGCGCCCCTTCAAAGCTCCAGCCTTCAGCACGGCGATTTCTGCATCAGTCACCCAGCGCTTGCGAGGCTTCAGCGTCATCGTCGGCACATTGTCGATTGGGTTGTAGCCCTCGCGTAGGCCTTCCAGCGCGGCAAACGCCATCACCTGGCGCAGCATGGTGCGGTGGAAGTTGTAGGTGCGGGGGGTGGCTGCAAAGCGTTTTAGGTACTGGGCACAGACGGGCGTTGTGACTTGGCCAGGCTTGAAGTCCGCGAAAGCGTCAGTCATGGTCTTGGCAAAGCTCTCGTGCATGTCCTCTGTCTTCTTGGCCCAGTCCGGGCGCTTGGAGTCCATCCATCGGACGATCACGGCCGGCATGCGGTCTGATGTGGACTCAGCATCGACCAGTGACGCAAGCGCCCTGTACATCGCCGGCAGGCCATCCTTCTCTGCTGACAAGCGTTTCCACTTGCCCGCGAGCGTCACCAAGTAATAGGCGCTGTGCTTGAGATAGACCCGCGGCGGCAGGCCTGATGCTTTCCTGATCATGCTGCAGCCCGCAGACGCGGTGGCCTCAAAGTGGGTTGATTGGGCACATCTTGCCTGACTTGGCCAGCGCAAACGGCAGTGTAGTGATCACGCTCCAAGATCACAGCGCCCAGCGAATTGCGGCGCGCACGGTAGAAGCCTTGCTTTTTTAACTCGGCCAGCTGGCACGACGCCATCTTGTAGCCGGTGATCTGCACCAGTTCAGCGGGCGTCAGGCAAAGGGATTGGCGGTCGGTTACTGTGCTCATGCGGCCATGCCTCCATGCGATCCCCTCGCTCCGTCCACTGCACCCAATACCCCAGGCGCTCGAAGTGGCTGGCGATAGCCGGATTGATGATCCTGTGCGGGTCTGTGATCCGAATGCTCCAGCCGTGCGGGTGGAATTCCGACGGCCACACGACGACCCTCCACCCACCGGCTGGCAGCGGCTGGCCAGGCGCGTAGATCGCCAAATGCTGGGCGCGCAGTGCTGATTTGAGGTCGCGGAATCTCACGCATGGATTGTGCGGTCATGGCTGGGTGTCCTCGGCGATCACGTTGCGCAGGCCCTGGATGCAGGCTTGCTCGGCGGTCTTGGGTGCGCTGGTGCGGGCGCGGATAGCAGCGGCGCATTCCCATGCAGCTTGTTGGCCTCTTGGGTATGTGACGGGCAAAGACTCGCACAGCGCCGCGCAAGCCTCCCGGTCCGCTGTCACTGCCTCGGAAATCAGGCGGCGAACTGTGCTGTCGGAGAAATACTTTGTTGGCGGGCCTACTTCTGTGCCGGTAGAGTCCTCGTGTCGGCAAAGAAAATCTGGCTCAGGCAATTGCATCTTATTGGTCATGTCTTGTCTCCTTGTGGCGCCGGGGGAAGGGGCATCCAGTGGGTCAAGCCGCGCACGCGGGTGTTTTGATGACCCCAGCCGCTGATGTACTCCGAGACGCACCAATCGTATTCACCATTGGCCGCGCCTTGTGGATGCGCCCACGACACGTTTGGCACTCGCTCACCGTTCCAGCCGTCGAACTCCGTCACATAGTCCTTCGGCGCTGTCTCAATCGGCATCCACCCCGGCGCCTGTGCTTGCTGGACTGGCTGCGCTGCTTTCGCCATCGCCGCATAAAGCTCGGTGAGAAGCGTGTAGCCGCCCGAGTACGTTGCGCAGATATAGCCTCCTGCCTCGGTCATTTGCCCGGCGCGAAGCATTTCGGGAGTGGTCGCCTGTGCTTGCTGCGGCGCTGCGTAGAGCTTTGCTCCTGCCGCCATATCGATAAGAAGCCGCGCCCATTTTTGGCCGCTGTCTTCCATCACGATAGCGACGGGCTCTTGCTGCGCCTGCTTCGCTTCAAGTGCTTTGCGCAGTTCTGCCATCAGGTCCGCTGTAGGCCCATGCTTTGCCCATTCCCACTGCGGGCTATCCCAGCGGTCTAGGACGGACTGGGCGGCTTGCTTCAGTGCGGCGCTCATTGGTTCCACCTCCGGTATTGCTCAAGGAAGCTCAGCGGCCGCCCTAGGATTAAATACGTATCGCTGTAGCGATGAACGCGCATGCTGCGCTTGATGTGGCGGACTTTCATCGTGCAGGCTCCTTGCTGTAGATCACCATCACCAAGCAGGCGAAGCCAATCCCCGTCATCACCAGCCTGTCAGCGAATTGGGGAGCAAAGCAGCCAAGCCAGAATGACGATGACGAGACAATGGCGTAGGCGATTGACTTCATCACTTCACCCCCTTGATGCCGATCTTTGGCCCAGCCTCAGTGCCCGCAGCGGCTTCGTAGCTTTCAAGGAAGTTGCTGGGTTCGCCCTGCGCGGTCATCGCGACTTCCAGCACTTCACGCACCACGGCTTGAATGACCTTTCCATCCAATGCGGCGAACCTTTCCAGCAAACCATGCGTAGCTTTGCTGACCCGAATCACCGGCAGCGCCACGAGTTCAAGAGCTGCGTCAACGGCTGCGTGCTTCTCTGGTGTTGCGCAGGTGTACTCACTCAGCGGCTCGGCCTGCTGGGGTGATGGGGCTGCGGCAAACACATGCGCAACGGCTGCATAAACAGCGGGTTTCAAATCGTTCCAGATCGGGCCTGGGAGTTCGTGCGGCATTGCGTCAATAAACGCCCAGCATGCGCCATTGATTGCCGACGAATTCAACTCAGGCACTCCCCGCGCCTGTACCGGCTGCTCTGCTCTTTCGGCCAGCCGCCCATCATGCGAGCATGGGACATGCTTGCCGTCAATGATCCGTGACGGGTAGCCAGTTTCCGGGCTGTCGATGATTTCGGGCTGCGCTGCCTGGGTGGAGAGGGCTGCAACCGCCTCAATAACGTTTGGCGCCTTGTATCCCCAATCTTCGTCTTCCGCGATGCTTTCGGCGTCCCGGCAAGTCTTATAGCCAAGCCGCCATGCAAGCTCGATTTGTTCATCAGTCAATGAGGGCTGCGCCTGTTCGCTTGCGAGTGCTGCTCTCCAGCCCGTGACATCAGCATCAGCTAAGGTGTAGCCTTTTTCTTTTGCCCATTGCTCAAGAGCTTCAACGGCAGGCCCGGCGTAGTCACGCGACGAAAAAACCCATCGCTTCGGGTGACTTGTTAGCCATCCCATCAAATCAAACAATGCGCCTGCAACTGTTTCGTCAAGTGGCGGCAGTTCGGGCTGGGTGTGTGTGCTCATTTGAGATAGTCCTTTGCTGCGGCGATGGTTTGCTCTGCAAGAATTTCGGCTGATGTGCTGACGCCAGTTTTTTCTTGAACCCGCTGGAACGTGTCCTTGCAGACTTCCAGCGCCTCGGCCATCTGCACAATCAGCGCGTGCTGCCGGACGTTTTCATTTTGCAAGTCGAGATAAGCCGACAGCAGAAGGTCTGTATTGCATCGCGCCGTAATTGCTGCGTTTTCAGCATCAGCGGCCAGAGCTTTGATGTTTGAAATGGCACAGCCGGAAAGCTGCGGAAGCGCTTCGTGTTGTGTGCTCATCTTCAATGCTCCTTGGCCGCGTTTCCCGGCTTCTTGGTCATGTCCACGGCTTCGCTTTGGCCTTCGGCGCAGATCAGAATCCGCACCTCTTGCCCGGTCCATTGGCCCAGCAATTCGCCTAGGGCTGCGCAGATCAGTCCAAAGCCTTCAACGTCAGGGCCTCGACCGTTCACAACCCGCCGAGTTGCTTCGGCAAGTTGTCTTTTCAAACTGATGTCGCTCATTGCTGCCGTCCTTGCTGCTGCGCCCGCTCACGATCTAGCTGAGCGAATGCGGCGTCCATCTGCTGCTGTTTGTCGTTGTCCCGCTGCTGGGTCCAGGGGGTGCGCTTGTCTTTGCGCTGGGTGCGGATGTCGCGCTTTCTCATGTCAGCCCCCGTGCGCTCTTGAGTGCAGCGCGAATCAAGTGAATGTCCTCGCCAGCTTGGCCGCTAACGTTCATTGCGCGGCGTCGGGCGAGGATCGCTTGAACCTCTTGCTCAACGTCATCCGCTTCGGCAGAGAAAAGCTCAAGCTGGGTCATGGCTGCTCCCGTTGTTTCAGCCATTCCTTAGCGGCATCCAATTGGCTCTGCCATGCATGGGTGGATTGCCATGCCGAGATGAAAGCGCCGTCCAGCGCCTCCACAAGTTCACGCAGGTAGGGCAAGGCTTCTGCATCGCGTCCATGGCGCTGCCGATAGTCGGTGTGGGGATCGCTCATGGCTGCTCTCCCTGGGCCTGGGCAATTGCTGCGCGGGCCTCAAGTTCGTCGGTGCTGATGCCTTCGCAAGCGTTCCAGCAAGCCGCCAAGCGGCGGGCGTCGTCGCGCTCTTCCTGGCTGATGTGCAGAGTTCCGCGACTGCTGATGCGAGCGACCACACGGCCATCTTTGGCGCTGCGGACTTCAGCGACATATGCCCCATCGACTGCGACAACGCGGTCGGGCGTGTGAGCGGCGCTCATGCTGCACCGCCTTCCACCACCGCAGCCACAGCCTCCACCGGCAGGCACAGAGCCTGGGAAGCGGCACGGATTGCAGACTGGCTGCACGGCGACAGCGCCAGGGCGCGGGCGTAGGCGGCTCGGACGGATTGGATTGATTGGATGGTCATGGCTTGGCTCCTTCGAAGAGGTCGGCGGTCTGGGTGTCGGCCTTCTCGGGCACCGCACCCTGATCCGCAGTCAGGGAAAGCGAAACCGCATCGAGGAAGTGGGGCGCAGCGGCGCGGACCTCTTCACGGGTCAGGCCGGTGACGGTGATGATTCGGCCAGATTCAGTGCGGATCTGGATGCGAGGCACGCCGATGATTTCGGGCATGTCATCCTCATCCATTTCGCCGACAGTGACGAGTTCTCCGGTGATGTTCATGGTGTTCTCCGTTCAGGCGGCAAGCGCCGCAATGGTTTCACGTTCAGTCGCTGCGTCGATGGCCTCATTGCACTGAGCCAAGGTGGCGCTGTCCGTCACAAAAGGCACAGCCAGAATCAGCGCGTCAAGCAACAGCTTCGCGGCGTTGTGCAGTCGGCGCTGGGCGGCTTCTTGGGCTTCGCGGCGGGCGGCTACTTCAGTCTCTTGTGCGCGGCGCTGCTCGGCGGCGATGGCGCCTAGCTTGGCTTGCTCAGCGGCGCGGGCTTCGCGCTCGATGCGGTCAGCTTCGGCCTGGGCGGCGCGGGCTTCTGCGTCACGCTTCTCCTGCTCGGCGCGCTGGCGGGCCAGTTCTTCGCGCTCGGCAATGAGGCGATTGGTCTCGGCAACCTGCGCAATTGCCGCAGTCAGCATGTCGGCAAGCTTTGACAGTGCGTCGGCTTGTGCAGCCTTCGCTTCGTCGAAAAACTCGTCGTAGTCGAAAGGCGCCAGCTCTTCGCTGATGGTCTTGATGATGCCCTCAATAGTGCTTGGAGACTGGCCGGTTGCCGCATACATGGCGCTGCTGAATGAGCGAATGCGGCCCTGAATGGCAGCGACCCGCTGACGCTCGGCCTCGGCCTTGACGGCCTTCTCGGCTTCCTTGCGCGCTTCCTCGGCCTTGATCTGATCGTCGTAGTGAGACTCGCCGGCCAGCAGCTTGGTTTCCAATTCCTTGGCGAATGTGTCGATGGCGCGGCCCAGCTCTAGCACGGGCGCCTTTGCGGCCTTGCGCGCCTTCTCGACTTCAATGCGAGGCCCGCGCCATGCGGCACGGCCAGCAATGGCCTGCTTCATGCCGGCAGTTGTCGCCACATCGCAGGCGATGTCCTTGGGGTGCGCCTTCTCAAGCGCAGCCAAACCTGCGGCGATGCCGTCAAACTTAGCGACTTCAGAGCTTACCGACGCGATGCCAGCCGTGAGTTCTTCGATTTGCATGATGGATTCCTTGGGTGGTAATTTGGTCAGGCCATCGCTTCAGCGGCGGCGGGGGTAGTGATTGCAGGGGCGCCGCGCAACTTGGCTTCAAGTGCGTTGACGCGCTGCCAAAATGCAATCAAGTCGGCTTCCAACTCGTTGATTGCGTCGTCGTCGCGCTTAATGCGGATGACTGTCAAGTCGCGGCCAATGTCGGCAAGGTCAGGCGCCCACAGGATCAGGTCAACCCACTGACGACCCAGCAGCCACATGGCGCCGTTGCACTGGTCGATGTAGTCGCTGATGTCGCCGTCAACCACGGCGGTGAACAGCGTGGCGCTAGAAACCATCGTCTTGATTTCTATGATCCCGTCATCGCCGACAAGGCCGTCAACGCTGACGCCGAACTGGCCGTCGTCTGTGGTTATGAACCCGGCTTCGTCAACCCAGCAGCCATTGATGGACTCATAGGCGGCGCGTGCGAATGGCTCTTGCTCGGTACCTTGGCGCATGGCGTCATTGACGAACACCTTTGGCGCTTTGCCGCCGACACGCTCGCGGGCCAAGTCCTGGGCGTAGCTGTCTTGCTTTCCGCTGGGCTTGCCGCTCTTCAGCTTGTCGCGTGCATCCTTGAAGCGCGAGCCGGTGATAACGCCAACGCGGCGTGCCAGCCATTCGTCGGAGCCTTGGGGGTCGGTGTAAATGATCATGCTGCGGCCTCGTCTGCCTTCTTTGCTGCGGCCTTCAAGGCCTTGGCGTGCTTCGTCCAAAATGCAGCGGATGGGTGCTTCGCTTCGTACATGGCGCGGAGGGCGGCTTCGCCTTCCATTGCCGCTGCCTGGAACTCATCAAGCAGCGGATCGGCCTGAGCGCTTCCGCCGTCGTTGTCATCGCCACCTTCGGCCACGCCAGTGATGGCCTTCAGCGTGTAACGCTCCAGATAGCTAATCGTCGATGCGCGGGCCTGGATCGTGCTCTTGGCGCCGCCAGCGTCAGGGGGGCCGCCCATCGAAACGGTCTCAGCGTGGCCGGCTGAGTGCTTGAGCGTGCAAGTGACTTCGAGCCAATCCTTTTCATCCTTGGTCAGCTTCCAGCTTGCCGACAGGCCATTGCGAGACAGGGCAGGGGTCACGGCATCAACCACGCTGAAAAGCTCGGCGTAGCTCTTGCCGGCCAGTGGGCCAGCCGTCACGGCGCGGTTCTTGATGATGCGGATAGCCTCGGCCTTGAAAGCCGCAAACGCGGCGTTATAGGCCTTCTCGGCTTCGCGCTTATCGTGGCGCTCCACCAAGTCCATCATCTTCTCGATCTGTTCCAGGCTGGCGCCCTTGCCCATCATTGCCAGCATCATTCCGGCTGGCGAGTTATCGGCCAGGGGCGCAGTCAGCGCGGCTTGAGGTGGCGCCAACTCAATGGCGGCTTCTTCGTGTTTCGTGATTGCGTTCATCAATCTCTCCGTTAAATTTGGTGAGGCGACCCGCCGCGCTCGGGCTGGTCCGGGGTGTTTCGCTCGCGCTTGATGCGTGATCCCGAACCACTGGACTGCGTACCGTCCAGCCGCCTCGTTGATCGTTACTGCACCGCCCAGGCCATCAGGCCGAAGACAATGGCGAGACAAGTCCAAGTCGTCGCCGGGAATTCCCGAAACGCTGGCTCAAGGGGGAAGATGTGGCTAAGGTCTACGTCTCGATTCATGGCAGGCCCCGCACGACAGCAGCCACGATGGCCAGGACAGTGATTGCGGCCACGGTGTAAGTGGGCTGCTTTGCCAAAATCAGGCGGTGAACCGGGCCGATGCGTCCGAGGCGTTTGCGGCGTGGCTCGTATTGATCGGCGCCGATTTCAGTGCAAGCGCTAGCGGCTTCAGTGGGGCCGCATGTGCAGGAGCGGCCCTGGTTGCATACGTGGGTGCATCGTTGGTTGCACGCGTGGTTTGCGGGGTAGTTCATGCTGTCAGCCCAGCCATGTCGTCAACCGCTGCGAACTGCTCTGCCGTCACCTCAACGCGGGCAGATTCAAGCTTCACGGCGCGGACAAATTCCCGGCGCTTGCGGGTTTCCAGAACGCCGACAGCCTCGTAGGCCAAGATGCGGGCGGTCGTGTCGTCAATGAACGGGCCGAAGTTGATGCCACCGGCCCAGAGTTCGTGCAGCTTGATTTCGCCAAGCACAACGCCGAGTTGCATATCAGCCGGCTCGTCTTGAATTTCAAGCACAACCAGCACCGGCGGTGTGCTGTCCAAGTAGTTGGACACGTAGGTCACATGCTGGAAGCCTTTACCGATTGCTGGTCCAACGTGCGGCGCTGTTTGACTTGTTCCCATCGCTTGCTCCTTGTTTGGTGCGATGAATGAAGTTTAGGGCAGCTAAACCCGCGCAGTCAATAGACCAGTCAACAAAAAATAAACTTTCTGCGTGTAAATGTAAAAAAATCGCAAATTGCAGCATTCCGCACGAGTCCGCTCAGCCTCAGAAGTTCAATTAAGCTGTACCGAAAAGACGGAGGGCAGTTTGAAGCTAGCTAGGAACTACATTTCTTCGAGCGCCCGATTCAGCAGAGTGACAAACGGGCTGCTTGTGCTGGATGTTGGCGGGTCGTTAAACGATCGAGATTGGCAGGCGCTCAACGATGACGCCTATTTGCAGGCGCGCAGATTCGACTCGACCGGCGTGGTGGTCACGCTCGATCGGTCAGATGTGGATGTGTGCGGGGATATTGCGCTGCGCCAGCTCGACCTACTCGCCTCACTGGATAGATCGGCGTTTGTGCCGGGCGCGTTCGTGGTCGCTCAGCGCGATCTTGGGCTGTTCCGGGACTTGGCCTGGAAGATGGCGACGATGGGGATGGTCGCTGCGGCGTTCACAAACGCCAATGACGCGGCTAACTTTGCTCAGCGAAAGGGTGAGGTGTGGGCTGCTGAGCTGGCTTTTCGGCGCTCTCAAGGTGTGAGAGAACCTCAAGGTTAGCCAAGTACATGGCATAGGCAGCATCGCGGCGGCGGGGGTCTTCGATCGCGTCGATCGCCTTGGCTATGTCCCATGCCTTTGGCGAAATGTTGGCCGGGGGAATC
>Ga0214921_10006188_pt1 | contig 16518 bp, 15 predicted proteins | sample LL1505_MetaG_FD_177992 | JGI IMG/M metagenome (GOLD analysis project Ga0214921, IMG submission 177992) | Freshwater microbial communities from Lake Lanier, Atlanta, Georgia, United States - LL-1505 | ecosystem: Environmental > Aquatic > Freshwater > Lake | place: USA: Georgia | collected...
GGCGGGCGGCGGGGGACCTCTGTCATCTGGGCCCCGGTCATCCGGTCCATGATCCCGGCGATGGCCCATCATAGGGCCCGGCCCACCGCGACGCATGGCGCTGGGCGGCGGGCGCCTAAAGCTCTCGGCGATGCGCGCCCGATCTTCTGGGCCGACGGTCAGGGCATAGGTCACGGCGGCGGATTCCATCCCCGCCCTTGCCCGCATCTCGGCTTCGCGGGCCTTTTGCAGATTGCTGTCGATCAGGGCGCGGTCGGGCTTGGCGGCTGCCAAGCTGTCAGCCGCAGCGATGCGCGCATCATGGGCCATCTTCAGGTCGGGCATGGTGCTCACCACAGCCTCGCGCAGGACCTGGCGCATAGCCTTGCGGCTTTCCGGCGGCATGTCCTTGGTCAGGCGCATGATCGAGTTGGGTCGGTCGCCACGATTGTTGGACATTAACTGATGGCGCATGGCGATGGCGCCGCCGACCGCCATCAAGAGGAACATGTTCAGGACCAGCGACAGGGCCAGACCGATTTTCAAAGCGCGCGGGCTCATAGCTTCTCCTCCGCACCGAAGGCCACGGCCTCCGAATAGACCGATTGACCATCAAGGGCGCTGGCGACGGTCACATCAGTCGATTGATCGGCCATCATCAGGCTGACCGAGCTGATACCGACCATCAGGCCCGCAACGCCTGCAGCCGCCAAGCCCATGCCCCAACCGCGCCATTCTCCAACCAGCCTCGACCAAAGCGATCTTTGGGGTCTTGGGGCCAGGGCCAAGAGACGCTCGCGCAGCGCCGCCGACGGGGCTTCAACCGGGTAGAGGTCCAAGGCCTCATCCAGATCGGCGGCCGTGTCCAATAGGGCGCGCGTCCAGACCGGGCTATTTTGGCACATCTGCTCTGCGGAGGCCTGCTCGGTCTTGGGCCAGCGCCGAAGATCAGAGCCATAGGCCTCAGCGAGCTGTTCAAACCGTTCTGGGGTCATGCCAAGCCCTCCAATCGACGATAATTTAAAGGATTGAGACGCATGCGAAGGGCACGGCGTCCACGAGACAGCAGGCTCTCGAGCGCCTCGACACTGATCTCCATCAGGGCTGCCGCCTCGATATTGCCAAGCTCCTGATAGTGACACAGCACAATCGCCTCCCTCTGACGCTCTGGTAATGCGGCGATGGCCGCCTCGACCTGATCCTTCATCTCCATTCCCATAAGTCCAGCATCAGGGGCAGGACCTGGGTCAATCTGGTCAGGGGGCTCGGCCATCGGTCGTTCGCGTTGGCGACGGAGCCGATCATAGCAAAGGTTCAAGGCCACCCTGTGCATCCAACTGTCAAACCGCGCGGCACCGGGCTGCCAGGTCGGGGCCTGACGCCAAGCCCGCACCATGACCTCCTGCGCCACATCCTCCGCCTCTGACGCATCTCCGAGCATTCGTCGCGCGAGGGACAGCATCCGAGGCAGTTTGCGCGCCATCAGGGCTTGAACCGCAGCCGGATCGCCGCGCCCCACCCGGATAACCAGGTCAGCGTCAGGATCGGGCGGGCGGTTGGTCAATAGGTGCCTCAATGCATCGGTTGAGCGGCTCGCACAGACAGCCCCCCAGCGAGCCTGTGCGAGCCTTTGGTCGGGTTAGTGTGGACCGTGATGGCCGCGGCGACCACCCTTCATGGGGGGCTTGGGCAATTCATCACCGGTCAGTACGCCGTCGCTGTTCTTGTCGAGACGCTTGAAGTGCTTGGCCGTCATGCGGTCGATTTCGGCGCGGGTGATGACGCCGTCATCATTGGCATCGAGCATGTCGAACATCATGCCCTGACGCTCACCGCGCATCTTTTCCATCATTTCGCGGCGCATAGGACGGTCCTTGTCCTTTTGACCTTCGCCCTTGGGCGGCGGCGGCGGACCATCGTGATGCATCATCTTCGGACGCGTCATGAATTCAGCTTCTGTGATCTTACCGTCTTTGTTGGTGTCGAGCCTCATCATCTGGTCGGCGTGGCTTTGCTGGAACTCAGCCAGGGTCACCTTGCCGTCGCCATTGGCATCCGGATTTGGCATGGGCGGGCGCTTCATGCCGCCTTCCATACCCATCCGATCATGGCCGGGGCCCTCAAGAGGGGGCATGGCAGGCTGAGCCAAGGCGACGCCGCTCAGAACAAGGCTGAAACCGGCGGCATAGAGGAATTTTTTCATCAGAAATCTCCGTTTGGGGGGAACGTGTCTTGACCGTTCATAGGATCAAACGTGCGCCCAAACGAAATCCGTCGCTTTGATGGAAGAGGGTTGGAAAAATTCGATCTACCGCTGCAGGTCCTCGGCAATCTGTTCGAACGCCTCGCGCGCGGACTGACGGATCAAGGCCAAATAGGCGGGAACCGACTTGAAGTTCCGCACGCCCGCCGCCTTGGCCAACAGGGTGCGAAAGGGGGCGGGCTCGAGCATCGGGTCGGCATCATCTTCGAGAGCGACCTTAAGCAGTTGGGTCAGGTTTTGTTGCAGTTTCCAGCCCGCCTCTAGCGCCGCGATCTGATCCGTGTCCGCGAGGCCTTGCGCCTTGGCGGTTGCCAGCGCCTTGGTCGTATTGACCTCTAACGCCCCGCCCTCAGGCGCATGGATGATCTGCAGGAGCTGCGCGATAAACTCGATATCGACCAGACCCCCCTTGGCAAGCTTGAGGTCCCAATCGCCCTTGGCCGGGCGTTCCTGTTCCATCAGGCGGCGCATGTCGAGCATGTCGCGCACGGCCTGCTTGGGATCGCGCGCACGGCGCAGGGCGGCCTCAATGGCGGCGGTGGCGACCTTGGCAAAGTCAGGGCTGCTGGCCCAGACCACCCGTGCGCGGGTCAGGGCCAGGATCTCCCAGGTCTCGGCCTCGCCGTCCGCCTGTCCGGCATAGTAGCCATCAAAGGCCGCACGGCTGACCGCGACCGGTCCAGCCGTACCCGAAGGGCGCAGTTGCAAATCCACCTCATAGAGCCCGCCCTCGCCTGTGGGGGCCGACAGGGCGGCGACCAGTCTTTGGGTGAAGCGGGCATAGAAGGTTTCGGCACCCCAGCCCTTTTTGCCCGACATGGAGAAGGGGTCATCGGCCTGATAGAGGGTCATCAGATCAAGGTCCGAGCGGGCGGTCATCTCGCCCGATCCGCACTTGCCCAGCGCCACAACCGCGACCTGACCGGGAAAGTCCCCGCCGATCCGCACCGTTTCCGCCAGAGCCACAGGGGCGAGGCTTCCAATAACCATATCGGCCAATCCGGCAAAGGCGCGGCCCGCCTCTTCGGCACTGGCCGCTCCGCTCATGACCTGAAGACCAATACGGAAGGCCTGTTCGCGGTGCATGATTCGGGCCGCGTCCATCGCCGCTTCAAAGCCCTCTGCGCGGGCCATCACGCTGGCAAAGGCCTGCGCCTCCGCATCGACATCGAAGGGCTCGAAAAAGCTATGGTCCAGCAGGGCATCGAGCGCGGCCGGCCTGCGGGCCAGGGTGTTGGCCAGCCGAGGCGCGAAGGCCATGACCTGCACCAACAGCTTGAGCATCTTGGGCTGGGCCAACATCAGGGATTGAAGCTGAACGCCCGACGATAGGCGCGAAAAGAAGTCGCCAAAGCGCAGGAAGGCGGCGTCCGGGGCTCCGGTGGCATGGGTTGCGTCGAGCAGGCGCGGGGCAAGCTGGGTAAAGAGCTCGCGGCCTCTCTCGGTACGGGTGGCATTGATATGGCCATGATGCCAAGAGCGGATGGTGGCGGCCACCTGCGGCGGGTTGGAAAAGCCCATTCGAGCCAATGTGGCGAGGGTCTCGGGATCATCCTCGACCCCGGTAAAGACCAGACTGCCAAAGGAGGACGACAGGTCTTCGGCCTCTGGAAACAGTTCGCCATAGCGCTGGTTCACCTGTTTGAGCAGCCGCGTGACCTGAGCATCGAAGCGGCGAAGGTCCGGCGCGCCTGACAGGGCCGCCACGCGCCGCCGGTCAGCATCGCTTTCGGGAAGGCGGTGGGTCTGCTCGTCGTGCAGCATCTGCACCCGGTGCTCCCAACCGCGCAGATGCAGATAGGCGCGGTGCAGCTCGGCGGCGGTCTCGGCAGTCACTTGCCCTGCGACACAAAGCGCGGTCAGGGCATCCAGCGTCCGGTTCGAGCGCAGGGCCGGGTTGCGGCCACCAAGGATCAGTTGCTGGGTCTGGACGTAGAACTCAATCTCGCGAATGCCGCCGCGTCCGAGCTTGAGATTGGCCCCCTTGGCGGTCAGCCGGTCATCGACCTTGTGGATGTGGATCTGGCGCTTGATCGAATGGATATCGGCAATGGCGGCAAAATCGAGATTCTTGCGCCAGATAAAGCCCGACAGCTCCTCAAGAAAGCCTTGGCCCAGCGGCACATCCCCGGCCATGGCGCGGGCCTTGATAAAGGCAGCCCGCTCCCAGTTCTGGCCGACGGTCTGGTAATAGTTGAGGGCGGCGGCCACCGATATGGCAGGCGGCGTCGAGCTGGGATCAGGACGCAGGCGCAGATCGACCCGAAAGACATAGCCGTCCGCCGTGCGCTCTTGCAGCAGCTGCGCCAAGGACCGGGTCACCGCCAGCGCCACAGCCTGCGCATCGCCTCCGGGCGGCATCAACATCTGGTCGGGCTCGTAAAAGATCGAGATGTCGATATCGCTGGAATAGTTGAGCTCAAAGGCCCCGTGCTTGCCCATGGCAATGCAAAAGAGCCCCGGTATGGGGCCTGCTGCCCCGTTCGGCGCGGGCAGCAAGCGGCCCTTTGTCACCTCAGTGCGAACGGCCATGGCCAGGGCAGACTGGACGGCCAGATCGGCAAATTCAGTGATGTTGCCGGTCACGGCGCTCAGGTCCCAGACCCCGCCGAGATCGGCCAGAGCAATGGTCAGGTGGGCGTCGGCCTTGAGCGCGCGCAGGGTCTTGGCCCCGGCGATCAGATCGGTCTCGTTCGCTACCGCCTGGGTTTGGCGTAGAATGTCGCCGATGGGGTCTTCGGCCTCAAGGGCTTGGCGAAGCTGCCCCGGCGCGCGTCTCATCAATCCGGCCAGATAGGGCGAGGCCCCGGCAATCGGCTCTAGGGACGGCCAGACCTGTTTGAGCCTTGCCATCCATCCGTCGCGCTCAGCGGCCTTGGACAGCCCCTCATAGAGCCGCTCGGCAGCAGCGGTGTCGACCACGGGGCCGCAAGGGCGAAGGAAGTCTGCCAAGCTCATGGGCGCACTCTTGGTGCAAATGGCCGCAAAGGAAAGACCTAGATCCGCTCACTGATCTTGATGGCGGCGCGGCAGCCTGCGCGGATCAATCCGGCGAGCAGCGGATAGCCGGGAGTCTCCAGTGCGCCTTCAGCCACAGCCAGATCGCGGTGGGACAGTTCCTCGTCTCGAAAGCGGCTCAGCTCTGCGGCCAGTTCGGGGCGGTCGGTAGAGATCTCGGCGATCTGGGCGGCGTAATGTTCCTCGATCACCGTCTCGACCGCGGCGGTACAGGCATGGGCGGCTTTCTCGCCGAGCAGGGCGGTTCCCGCGCCAAGCGCAAACCCGGCCATGCGCCAGAGGGGGGCCATCAGGGTTGGGCGGACCTGATGCCGGGTCAGGAGCTGATCAAAGGCGGCCAGATGCACGGCCTCATGGCCCTCCATCTCGGCGAGCTGTCCGGAGATGTGATCCTTGTCCTTGGCCTTGGCAAAGACTGCCCTTTGGCCACGATAGATATGGACCGCACCGAGCTCTCCGGCATGGTCGACGCGCAGGATTTCGCCGAGCCGCGCATCGTGGGCCCCAAGGCCAGGACGGGGAGGGATGGGCTTGTCGCTCATGGCCTTAAGCCTTCTTGTAAAGGGCGCTGGCGGCGCTGTAGGCCGCGAGCGTCAGATAGACCAGAAAGTTCCACCCGGCCATGGATAGGCCCAGCCAGACCCAGGCCGCTTCGTCGCAGCGCGGCGGCGCAATCTTGGCGCCATTGAGCAGATCGGCCATGGCCTGCGCGGTGACGCCGGTTCCAGCCCCAGAACAGGTGGTCGGCCCTGGCCACCATTTCCACTCCGCCCCCGCATGATAGGCGGCCAGATAGGCCCCGTAGGCAAAGACGATGGTCAGTCCGACCGCGATCCCGCGCCGGATACGATCCGACCCGCTTAGACGGCTCGCAACCATGCCGCTTAGCCCCAGACTCAGGGCGACCCAATAGACCTCCCGCTGTTTCAAACAGAGGGTGCAGGGCGCGAGGCCGCCAAAGGTCTGGAACCCATGGGCCACGGCGAGCAGCGCCGCCGAACCGAGGGCGACGATGAGGGGCTGCCAAAGGGCAAGGGGACGGGTCAGGGCGCGCATAGGCCTCAATCTAGTCCATCCGGGCGGGGAGCCCAAGGGGCAGATGTAGGGGTAATCCCCGCAGTGTGTGTAGGATCTATTCTGGAGGTTACTAGAACGCACAGGAGCCTCTTCGAATGGGACGAGAAAGGTCTTTTGGGCTTGGCCGATCCGACGGATTTTTCCAAGTCGAGCACAAATTCAACCATAACCATGATCGCTTGGGTCGATTCACCTTTTCTGAGGGGGGTGAAAGTGGAGGCGGTTCGGCAGGTGCCAGCTCAAATGGCCAACAACCTCGCCATTATAAAATCCAAACGTCCCATCTCGTGATTCCACCAAAACTTCATGATCGCATTGACGCTATCGGGAGCGATTTTCAAAAATCCACGGGAAAAACCATGGTGGTGTCAAGCGGTACGCGATCAGCCGAACGTCAGGCTGATGCCATGTATTGGAAATTTCACGGCGGAGCATCTGGGTCTGACTATACAAATCGTGAAGCGCTTAAAGAAATCAGGGACGCTTATTATTTAAATAATAGAAAACCCATAACCGAAGTGATTGCAGCTATGGCAAAGGTAATTCAGCGCCAAAAGGATAATAATGTTTATGTTTCCAAGCACATGATTGACGGGGCATTTGACATTAGCCCAAAATATATCAATCATCAGGACATGGAAAAGCTTATCTTGATTGCCAGAAGGCATGGGGCAAAGGCGACATATGAGCCACAACCAAAGCATGTCCATATTCAGTTTTAGGAACAGTTAGGATGTTGAAGGCAAGCCCCGCCCCAATTGCCGCATTGGCGCTCCTAATCTCGATCACTCTATCGGGGCCAGCCCCGCTTAAGGCCGAGACGAAATCGAAGTCGCAAGAGCCTTTAATATCCTTTGGGATGACCTGTACGCCTCAGATCATCGGTCCCAATGATCATGTTCACCTGACAATACCTATGCCCCATGGCGGCGAATTGGGTATTCAAACGCCAACGGGGGCGTTGGAAGAGGTGGCGTTCTATTTGGACGCATCGAAACCATCAGAATATTTATCGACGATCAGTGGGCCTGAATTCAAATATAGACATATGCTAGATTTGAACATCAAAACCCTATCGGCATTTATTGATTTGACAAGGGAATCGAAATTTCGACGGATATTTACCGTCAATGGTCGATATAAAATCTATATCGGTAAAGATTTCCAAAATTATATGCTGCCTTGGGCGCCATGGTGCGATCTAGAATATCGTAATCCCGCTGATCCTCGTCCGCCGCCGCCGCAAATCTATTTTCTCGACTAGGCCAGCAGCTTGACCGCGACAAATCCGCCGACAAGGACGATCAGAACGAGGCTGGTGACCAGCATCATGCGGCGCTCGATCACCTCTTGCATCTGGGGGCCGAAATGTTTGATCAGGCCCGCGACCAGAAAGAACCTTGCGCCGCGCGTGACGACCGAGGCGGCGATGAACATGGGGAAGCTGAAGGCGGCAAGGCCCGAGGCGATGGTCACCAGCTTATAGGGGATGGGTGTCAGGCCCTTGATCAGGATCACCCAAATGCCCCACTTGGCAAACCATTGCTGAAACTGCGCCACCCCGCCCGTATGGCCGGTCAGGGACAAGATCCAATGGCCGACCGGCTCCAGATAGAAGCCGATCGCATAGCCTAAAATTCCCCCGGCCACGGAGGCGGCGGTGCAGATCGCGGCATAGTGATAGGCCTTTTCCGGCTTGGCCATAACCATCGGTGCCAGCATGACATCGGGCGGAATGGGAAAGAACGAGCTCTCCGCAAAGGCGACGATGGCTAGCCAAAGACCTGCTAGCCGATGGCCCGCTAGGGAAAGGACACGGGTATAGAGGCGGTGCAGCATCGGAGCTCCCAGACATTAGCCCTTCCGCTAGCAGACTATGATCGGTCTGTCACATTCACGGGTCCATCATATTCGGGGGTGAGGGGACTTGTTCATGCCGTTTGGCATTGCTAGAAGAACCCCGCTAGCCGAAAGGCTCGCCCCCTCGGTCGCCCCCGTGGTGGAATGGTAGACGCGCTCGACTCAAAATCGAGTACTGAAAGGTGTGTCAGTTCGAGTCTGACCGGGGGCACCAAACTTCTGTCCGCGCATGTCCGCAGAAGTCCAAAAAATCAATAAAATCCAATAGTTTGCGAAATTCCTGGAAAATCTCTATCCGCGGAAGTTCGCCAGATATCGCCGAAATCTACGTTATGGAGTAGGGAAAAGAGTAGGAAAGAGCGAGGCAGGCGGTGTCGCAACTTAACTCTGGAGACTCCAAATGATCCAGATCAGACCTGAGCGCCCTGAGGACGTGGAGACAATCCATGCCCTTACGGTCGCGGCCTTTAAGCCCATGGCCTATAGCAGCCAGACTGAGGCCAAGATCGTTGATGGTTTGAGAGCGGCGGGGGCCTTAACCCTTTCGCTTGTGGCGGTTCAGGATGAGGCCCTTGTCGGCCACGTGGCCTTTTCACCCGTCACGATCAATGACATCGAAGGCGATTGGTATGGTCTTGGACCGGTGTCGGTTTGGCCAGAGCGTCAGCGGCAGGGCATAGGCCAAGCCCTCATTCGCGATGGATTGCATAGGCTTAAGGTCCTTCGTGCGTCAGGCTGCGTGTTGCTGGGCAATCCGAATTATTATGGCCGCTTTGGGTTCGAGTATGATCCAGACCTCTTCTATCGCGGTGCCCCTTCGCGATATTTCCAGCGTTTGACCTTCTGCGGGTCCTCACCAAAAGGCGAGGTGCGCTATCATCCCAGCTTCGAGGTTGCTTAGAACCAATTGCGCCCGAGGACGGCGAGACCCCATCTTAGAATTTCCTTACATGTTAAGCTGTTGGGAACCTGAAAGGGTTTTAATAGTGATGACTAATTATCGAGTGTCCTATTGGCCCGGCGGCTTCAAGGTTCCTCGATCAATCGCTAAGGAAGCCTGCGATGAAAACCACCTCGATCAACCAGACGGTTATGGCCGCCTGTATCGGTCTGATGATCCTGTTTGCGGCCAGTGTGGGCGCGGGCATCTGGGTGGCGGTGGATCTGGCGGCCCAGCTGAGAGAGACCTCTCTGTCCTCAAAAATCTTGCAGACCCATCAACAGGCCGACATGGGCCATGATGCCTTGCGCGCCGACGTGCTCTTGGCCTTCCAGACCCAGACCCCCGGGTCGGTGAACAAGATTGCCGATGTCCGCAAGGATCTCGCAGAGCATGCGGCGGACTTCAATAACGCCATCGACACCAACCTAAAGCTCGCCAAGAACCCTGAAATTCATTCCGCCTTGACCGAGGTCGCCGCGCCGCTTGCAGACTATGTTGCGGCGGCTCAGTCCATTGTCGCCAAGGTCGATACCCAGCCTGAGGCAGCGGCCAATGATATGGGCCCCTTCATGGAGAAGTTCCTCGTCCTTGAAGAGGCCATGGCAAAGGTTTCGGAACGGATCGAGGCCCTGTCCAAAAGGGATGTCGAACATGCCGCCCAACGGGCCCTGTTCTCTGAAATCTTGATGGTTATAATCTTGGTCATCGGCCTGTCCTCCTGCGTGCTTTTGATGATCATGGCGCGCCGGGTTCTGGTTCAGCCCATTGCCGAGGTCACACGGGTCGTAGATCGTTTGGCCAAGGGGGATTTGACGGTGGCGGTGCCGACGACGACGCGCACCGATGAGATCGGGCTCCTGACCCGTGCGCTGCACACCTTCAAACAGGCCATTGCCGACCGGGCCAGCGAAGTCGAAGCGGCCGAACAGCGCCGAATGCTCGAAGAGGAGCGCCGCCAGAACGAAGAGCGCCGCCTCGCCGCTGAACGCGAGCAGCAGCAGATGGTTGAGGCCATCGCGGGTGGTTTGGAAAGCCTGTCCAATGGCGATCTGACCGTCAGCCTGAATGAGCCCTTTGCACCGGAATATGAGCGTCTGCGCACCGACTTTAATGGGGCGATCCAGCGTCTGCGCCAGACCGTTCAGTCGATCATCGATACGTCCGGCAGCATGTCGACGGGCACAGACGAGATCAGCCGCGCCTCGGACGACCTGTCACGCCGAACCGAGCAGCAGGCCGCCAGTCTGGAAGAGACCGCCGCAGCCCTGAATGAAATTACCAACACCGTCCGGCGCACCGCTGATGGCTCAACCGAAGCCAGCCAAGTGGTCACCAAGGCCACCAAGGAGGCGCAAGAGGGCGGTCTGATCGTTAGCCGCGCCGTCGAGGCGATGAGCGAAATCTCCAAATCGGCCAATCAGATCAGCCAGATCATCGGTGTCATCGATGAGATCGCCTTCCAAACCAACCTTCTGGCCCTGAATGCTGGCGTCGAAGCGGCGCGAGCCGGAGATGCGGGTCGCGGCTTTGCGGTTGTGGCCTCTGAAGTGCGGGCTCTAGCCCAGCGGTCTGCCGAGGCGGCCAAGGAGATTAAGGCCCTGATCTCGGCCAGCACACGCCAGGTTAGCCAAGGCGTTGATCTGGTCGGTCAGACCGGTTCGGCCCTCAATCGGATCATGGAGATGGTGGCTGGCGTCAATGGCGTGGTCACCGCCATCGCCTCATCGGCCAAGGACCAAGCGATCGGCCTTCACGAGATCAATTCCGCCGTCAATCAGATGGATCAGGTGACCCAGCAGAACGCGGCCATGGTTGAAGAGACCACCGCCGCCAGCCACGCCTTGGCGCAGGAGGCGGCCAGCCTGTCGCGCCTGGTGTCCAGCTTTAAGGTCGCCGCCAGCTATCGCTAAGGGACGCGGGCTAGATCTCTGGCCCGTGCCAACCGCCCTTGATCAGACCCCGGTCGCGTAGGCGCTCGACAATCAGATCGGCGGCCTGTTCGGGGCTCATTCTGGTGGTGTCGATGTGGATTTCCGGCGTGATGGGCGCTTCATAGGGACTGTCGATCCCTGTGAAGTTTTTCAAGGCCCCGCTGCGGGCCTTTTTGTAGAGGCCCTTAACGTCCCGCTCTTCGGCCACGGCCAGCGGCGTATCGACGAAGATCTCGATAAATTCGCTGGTCTCAACCAGATCGCGCGCCATCTGCCGCTCCGACCGGAAGGGCGAGATGAACGAGACGAGGGTGATGAGCCCGGCCTCGACCATCAGCTTGGACACCTCGGCCACGCGGCGGATATTTTCCACCCGGTCGGCATCGGTAAAGCCCAGGTCTCGGTTCAGGCCGTGGCGGACATTGTCGCCGTCTAGAACGGTGGTGTGACGACCCAGCGCAAAGAGTTGCTTTTCCACCAGATTGGCGATGGTCGACTTGCCCGATCCCGATAGGCCGGTGAACCACAGGATCGCCGGACGCTGGCCCTTGAGGTCGGCGCGGCTGGTCTTGTTGACGTCCAGCGCCTGCCAATGGATGTTCTGCGAACGGCGCAGGGCAAAGTTGATCAGGCCCGCGCCGATGGTGGCATTGGTCATCCGGTCGATCAGGATGAACCCGCCCGTGTCGACATTGTCCCTGTACGGATCAAAGGCGATCTGCTGGTCGAGGCTGATATTGCAGACGCCGATCTCGTTGAGGGTCAGCGACTTGGCGGCCAGATGTTCCAGCGTATTGACGTTGATCTTATATTTCGGCTCGGTGATGGTCGCAGCCACCAGCTTGGCCCCGATCTTCAGCCAGTAGGACCGGCCCGGTAGCATGGGCTCTTCGGCCATCCAGATCAGGGTGGTCTCGAACTGGTCGGCCACTTCGGGCGGATTGCCCGAGGCGATGATGTCGCCGCGTGAGCAGTCGATCTCCTCTTCCAGCGTCAGGGTGATGGACTGTCCGGCCACGGCCAGATCAAGGTCGCCGTCATAGGTGACAATGCGCGCCACCTTGCTCTGCTTGCCTGAGGGTAGGACCCGAACCGTATCACCGGGGCGGACCACGCCGCTGGCAATCTGGCCGGTAAAGCCTCGAAAATCGAGATTGGGCCGGTTGACCCATTGGACGGGTAGGCGAAGATCGCCCTGCTGACGGCGGGCCTCATCCAGCGGCACGGTCTCCAGATGGTCGATCAGCACCGGGCCATCGAACCAAGGGGTGGCGTCGCTACGCGAGGCAATATTGTCGCCGCGCAGGCCAGAAATGGGGATGGCCGTGACGTCGTTCAGGCCAATCTGGGCGGCAAAGGCGCGGTAGTCGCTGACGATCTGATCAAAGATCGCCTGATCAAAGCCAACCAGATCCATCTTATTGACCGCCAAAACCACCTTGCGGATGCCAATCAGCGAGACGAGGAAACTGTGGCGGCGGGTCTGGGTCAAGATGCCCTTGCGCGCATCGACCAAGATCACGGCCAGATCCGCAGTCGAGGCCCCAGTGACCATGTTGCGGGTATATTGCTCGTGGCCGGGGGTGTCGGCGACGATGAACTTGCGCCGGTCGGTCGAGAAGAAGCGATAGGCGACATCGATGGTGATGCCCTGCTCGCGCTCGGCGGCCAGCCCGTCGACCAGAAGGGCGAAATCGATCTCGCCGCCCTGGGTGCCGACGCGCTTGGAGTCCGCCTCCAAGGCTGCCATCTGATCTTCGAAGATCATTTTGGAATCATAGAGCAGTCGCCCGATCAGGGTGGACTTGCCGTCATCGACACTGCCGCAGGTGATGAAGCGCAGCAGGCTCTTGTGCTGGTGCTGCAACAGATAGGCGTCAATATCGGTGCCGATGAGATCAGAGATGTGGGCCATTAGAAGTAGCCCTCCTGTTTCTTCTTCTCCATGGAAGCGGCCTGGTCATGGTCAATGACCCGCCCCTGACGTTCAGAAGTGGTGGTCAGTAGCATCTCTTGGATGATGTCGGGCAGGGTCGCGGCGGTGCTCTCGACCGCCCCGGTCAGGGGGTAGCAGCCAAGGGTCCGGAACCGTACCATCTTGCGCTCGGGCACCTCGCCGGGCCGCAGGGGCATGCGGTCATCATCGACCATGATCAGCGTGCCGTCGCGCTCGACCACGGGCCGCTCTGCCGCGAAATAGAGCGGCACCAGTGGGATATTTTCCAGATGGATATATTGCCAGATGTCCAGCTCGGTCCAGTTGGATAGGGGGAAGACCCGGATGCTCTCGCCCTTTTGTTTGCGGGCATTATAGGTGCGCCAGAGCTCTGGCCGCTGCTGCTTGGGGTCCCAGCGGTGCTGGGCCGAGCGGAATGAGAATATCCGCTCCTTGGCGCGGGACTTTTCCTCGTCCCGCCGCGCGCCGCCGAAGGCCACGTCAAAGCCGTGCTGATCCAACGCCTGCTTTAGCCCTTGGGTCTTCATCACATCCGTATGGACCGCTGACCCATGGGTGAAGGGGCCAATGCCTTGGGCCACGCCGTCCGGATTGGTGTGGGTCAAAAGGGTCAGGCCCAGCTTGGCCACAATATCGTCGCGAAAGGCGATCATCTCGCGGAACTTCCAGCCCGTATCGACATGCAACAGCGGGAAGGGCGGCAGGGCCGGATAGAAGGCCTTGATCGCCAGATGCAGCATCACCGCACTGTCCTTGCCGATGGAATAGAGCATCACCGGATTGTCGCTCTCGGCCACAACCTCACGCATGATGTGGATGCTCTCTGCCTCCAACCTTTGCAGGTGGGTCAGGGCCACGGGGGACAGCAGGGGCTTTTGCTCGATGTTAGGCACGGTCGCGCTTTCGGTGGTCATAGGCGGTTCTATTAGCGCCGATGCCGCATGATATCGCATAAGCTTTTCTAAGGCACCTCGTAGCAAACCAAGAGGCGCTTAAGATAAGCCCTAGTCCATGAAGGGCGTGGCTGCGATCGGATCGAGCGGACCAGCGGCCAAAAATCCCGGATTAAAGAAGTTCGGCTTGCCATAAAGAAGCGGGCTGGCATCGAGGGCGAGCACCTTGCCGCCCGCTGCCGACAGGACCGCATGGCCCGCGCCCGTATCCCATTCGCAGGTCGGGGACAGGCGCGGATAGAGGTCGGCTTCCCCTGCCGCAACCAGACAGAACTTCAAGGACGAGCCGACCGAGACGCGGTCAAGGATCGGATAGGCGGCCAGATAGGCGTCGGTCTGGGGCGTATTGTGTGACTTGGAGGCCACAGCCGTCAGGCCCTCGCTCGGCGGCGTGCGCACAGCCAAGGGCCGGCGCGCCGTGGCGGTGCTGAGCGCAGCCTCTGGCGAGACCTCAAGGGTCCAAGCGACCTTGGCCGTGACGTCACCGGCGAACATCCGGTCCTTAGCCGGGGCATAGACCACACCAAGGGTGGGGTGGCCGTCCTCGATCAGGGCAATATTGACGGTAAAGTCGCCGCGCCGCTGCACGAACTCTTTGGTGCCGTCCAGCGGATCAACCACGAAGAACTGGCGGCCCACGTCAGGAATACGTCCGGCGGCAGCCTCTTCCTCAGCCACGACCGGGATCAGGGGGGCAAGCCGGGCCAGATCGGCCAAGATGATCGCCTCGGCGGCGGTATCGGCCAAGGTCACCGGCGAGGCATCGGCCTTTACGGTCACGTCAAAAGCCGAATTATAGATGTCCCAGATCGCCTTGCCTGCCGCATGGGCGCTGATCACCAGACCCTCAAGCAGGGCTGTGCGGTCGATAGGGGTCAGGTCAGCGTTCTGGTCAGGGGTCATGATCGAGGGTCCTTGTGCGCGCCCTTCCTAGGCACTTATCCGGCTCGGTTCAATTTGTCTCTTGGTGGGTTTGAGTCGGTGCCGCGTCCAGACTCCTGTTGACTCTCATTCCAAAAAGAGAACAAAATAAGAACAACAAGGGTTCCAGCATGTCCGATCCACCGTCATTTCCAGAGGGGTTCCCCGTGCCCGAAAGGGGGCTGGAGGAGGTGGCGGCGGCGGAGCCTCAAGACCTTGCGGCGGCGCTGGCCTTTGCGCTTTTGCGGGTGTCGCCAGAACCAGACAAGGGCCCTCAGCGTCCGGGTCTGTTCGTTGCTGCCAAGGCTTGGCTGCGCGAGCGGGGGCGGCCCTTCGCGCAGGGCTGGCAAATGCAGGCCCCCTCAGGCGGCGGTCTGATCGTGGTGACGGTGGCCGATGAACGCCAAGCGATCTGGGCGCTGGAAGAGGCCTTGAAATCGGGGGCGGTGGGCGGCGCGGTGGCGGCCCTGTCGGCACCTGATTTTGTCGCCACGCGGCGGCTAGCCTTTGCCGCAAAGGCGGGCGGGGCCGCAGCGGCGATCCTTCGCACGACGGGCGCAGAGGGCCTGAGCGCGGCTTGGCGACGTTGGCGGATCGGGTCTCTGGCCTCGGCCCCGCAGGCCTTTGATGTGCGCGCGCCTGGCCCGGCGCGATTGAGAGCAGAACTGACCCGGCGGCGGGATGGCTTGCCGGGGGTGTGGGAGTTGGAGTGGGACGATGACCGGCGCATCTGGCGCGACGCAAAATCTGGCCCGGCCGCAGCCCAGCAGGCGCGTGGCCTGCGTTTGGCTGCCGGATTGGCCGGTGACGGTCTGGACCCGCTCGGTTTCGGATCAGAAGGGCCCTCATCAGAAGGGTCTCGTCAGGTCGGCTGAGGCCTCTGATCAAGAGCCCATCCCCTTTGCCTTGGTCGAGCGCAATGGGCGCGGCCTTTGCCTGCGGGCGGTGAATGGCGCGGCCCAAAGGCTTGGCCTGTGGCGCGGACAGTCTCAGGCCGATGCCAGAGCCATGGCCCCCGATCTGGTCACTGTGCCTGCCGATCCGGCGGCGGAGACCTTGGCTCTGAAGCGTCTGGCCCTGTGGGCAGAGCGGTTTTCGCCCTGTGTGGCCCTCATGACCGATGGTCCGGGTGTAGAGGGATTAGCGCTAGACATGACCGGCGGCACCCATCTGTTCGGGGGGGAGCCAGCCTTCATTGCCGCCTTTGAACAGCGCTTGGCCAAGGCCGGTATCCTCGCCCGCGTGGCCATGGCCGACAGTTTGGGCGCGGCGTGGGCGCTGGCCCGATTTGGCGGCATGACCCAGATTGCGCCTGCGGGCGGCGCGCGCGAGGCCCTCGCCGATCTGCCCGTCGAGGCCCTGCGGCTGGAGCCTGAGGCCGCAACCCTGCTCAAGCGCTTTGGCCTGCAGCGGATCGGCGATCTCTATCCCCTGCCGCGTGCGGGACTGGCGCGGCGGTTTCGCGGGCCTCGGGCCGGGGCCATGGGCCTTAAGGTGGTTGAGCGGCTGGATCAGGCCCTTGGCTTTCGCGCTGAGCCAGTGGTGCCCGTGCGCCCGCCGCCCGCCTATCGCAGCTTTCAGGTCTTTGCCGAACCGATCACCGAGACGGCGGGGGT
>Ga0214921_10006189_pt1 | contig 16517 bp, 17 predicted proteins | sample LL1505_MetaG_FD_177992 | JGI IMG/M metagenome (GOLD analysis project Ga0214921, IMG submission 177992) | Freshwater microbial communities from Lake Lanier, Atlanta, Georgia, United States - LL-1505 | ecosystem: Environmental > Aquatic > Freshwater > Lake | place: USA: Georgia | collected...
CCATCAGACACTTACTGCTGGTCTTCTTGAAGAGCTCCGCGAGCCTCTCGTGCTCTTCCTTGCCGAACTTTCAATATCCATAATCCGTGAATGTGCTGTCGTACGGCGGGTCGAGGAATATGAAATTCGAAGGATCGTCGTATTTTTCAAATACTTTTTCGAATGTTTCGTCTAAAATCGTAGTCTTTTTAAGAAGATTCTCGTATCGATCGTCACTCAGATTTTCGTAGTTGAACGTTTTGTACCGGCCGAACGGAACGTTAAACCCGCCATTTTGATTATATCGCATCATCCCACGGAAACATGTCTTGCGCAGATAATAAAACCTGCACGCGATCCCGACTTGGTCATCGGGGGTCAAAGCGCGAACTTCGTAATACGTTTTTTCGTCGTTCGGATGAGCTTTCATGAAATCGATCAGCTCTTCCGACTTCCCCTCGGCGATCGTTCTATATAACGCAATCAGCTCCGTGTGCACATCTGATATCGCGCAACGTTCGAACGTATCGCCAAAATGAAAAAATGTCGCAGCTCCGCCGGCGAACGGTTCGATAAGAGTAGTACACTCTCTCGGAATGTGATGCTCGTATTTTTGGATCTCATCGCTCTTTCCGCCCGACCACTTGATAAGCGGCTTCATTATGTGATATAATTATAATTATTATTGATTATATACAACGTGATGACGATATGAGTAATTTCATTATATGAGATTTTACATGCTAATTAAATACGAACATCCTGTTTGCTATCGGCACTATAAATTCTGGATTTTGAAGTGATTTGTTATCATCCAGTATATCATCCAGACCAAAATGGATCGCGGATACAAGTTCGTACTGAGACCGTATAGAACCAATTATGATATTATCAACTCCGCAATAGTTACCCTCTTTTAGAAACACATTATTGGTATGAGCGATACCATAATTGTTATCCACGAACTTTATTATTTCATCATATGGGAACACGTACGAATTTGTGAATAAGTCGAATCGAATATTCAATAGAAATTCGTCGTTATCATCACCGGTATCATATACGTGCTTTACCACTCTGTACTGTGCATACATATACCTTTTCCACCCGAGGATATTGGTTTTGCTCGATGCCAACTTACCATCTAAATTCCCGTGTAATTCAATGTTGGAGTCGTCTTCGATGATTATCCCACGGACAAACTCGAACAGGTCTTTGAAATACGTTTTGATGGTATCGTTCGTTATTTCCGTTGGGTCGTTTTCGATCGTTCTCCACGAAATATTATTTTGTTTTTTGTTCCAAGTATGGATATAAATCTGGATGTCGTATTTTTCGGATAAATACTTTAACAGATCATATATTTCGGTTGTATCAAACGCGTTTCTAATATGGCCTCGTATGGCGATCTTCATTCTAACTTTATACTATATATTTCGCTGCTATTATACGCGATGTTGCCGATATAAATATTTTGTCAAAACGACATGAACATATTGACAAATTGTTTTACGTTTTTTCACAAATCAATCATAGGCGCTCTGATTTAGTCTACGTAGTCTTCCTTTGCTGTCATACCCAGTGTTACAACCGGTATTATCCGGGCGGGCGCATCTCAGACCGGCGTGTTTGTCCCACCCCCAATAAGGGTATTCCTCCTGAATTGTAGCTATCTTTTTTCCATAATGTTTCTGTTCTTTGTTATAAACACGTTTCTTATCGATGCATACGAGTGTCGAGCCCCAACGTCTGGCGAAAGTTCCTCTCGGGCATCTTCCATTCTTGGCATACAAGAATGTCTCCTTTTTGTTACGAACCAACCATAATATTGCTGCAATGACTAGAATCGCACCAATACCAATCACTATCATGGGGATTCTCATGTTATTACATAAGTATATTTTTATTTTATTCGAAATATGGTACGTTTCAAAGCAAATGCTAAACACCTATCAAACAGGAGATGCAGGAGATGACTTGTCATTGATGAGGGTCTTTTGCAACTTGGTATAGTTCCACTTGGTCACCTTTCCAAGGCTATAAGCCATCAGCATGAGCACGATAAAAAGGATGTATGCCGAGATACCGGCAAGAGCAAACCGATATGCAAGTGAATCCCACTGGAAATACCAGTTCTCGTAAATGCTGTATGCGGCTCCGGCAAGCACACATCCCCACCAGAGGAACATCACCAGGAATTGCTTCATCCACAGCCAAACGCGCGATCCGATCGAAGAAGTTCCGTTTGATCCGCGAGTCCCCCAAGATACATCGTACATCGTAAGCATTGCGGTGATCCTCGCCGGAATCATGACGAAAAAGTATACATATGTGTAAAGAACAAAAAAGAATGCTCGAACATCTTTGGAGCGAATTGCAAAGTATGCACACTTGATCAGAGCAACGGTTGTGCTGACAAGAGCAGTCGCGGCTTGAGCCCTCGGGTCTGCTTGGATCATAAGCCGAGAAAAGAGATAAATGATCAAGAAGAAATAGGTGATTTGATACATACACTCAAATGCCAGCCAGACGTTGTGACGCCATGCGCAGCCGAGAGTCCACCAAATTTCGCGACAGAAAGATTTGCTCCACCGCGTCTGCTGGACAAGGTACCTCATGACCTTCGTAGGGCTATCGCTCCACCCGACCGCACGAGGAGTGTAAACGATTTTCTTACCTGCCATCAAGACTTCGTTGGTCAAGCGGCGATCGTCACCATAAGTGCATTTTTGCCCCAAAAACTTTTGGGTGATCCACGGCTCCTTGATCTCCTTGATGATGTCCATGGTGTATGCTCCGAGAGGCCCGCCCACACATTGAACGGTCCTCCAGAATGATTGAGCGCCGCGTTCGACGTTGAAGGCGCTCCAATATCTCCAGTGGACGAGCATAGACAACAGAGTATCTGTGTTCCAGATTTTGCATTCACCGGCTACAGCTTGAACCATGGGATCGCAAGCGAGAGGGTATGATACTTCCATAATGGCATCCTTTTCGAGGACCGTGTCACTGTCAATGAGCACGACCGCGTGGATGCTGGGATCCATAGCGGCCAGTTGAAACCCGGTATACAAACACTCGCGCTTCCCGCGATGAGGCTGTGCCACGCAAATATCGCGAGAGAAATCAGGGTGAATCGTGGCCCCATCCTTGTGATCAGTCTCACACAACACCATCTTCGGCGTTTGAATGTTGTCGTTATATACCTTTTTGTATACCTCGGTCATCTTCATGTCATCCGGCTCATCTCCATCGATGACGCAAATCAAACGAGCAACATTTCCGTATTCGGAATCGCGGACTGATTCGAGACACTTCTGGAACATATATTCGTCCTCGCGATAACCCGCGATGATGACTGCGACTCTGATGTCTTTCCATCCATCGGGGCGAAGAGCGACCCATTTGCGCAGACGACGCATGTTGAGCTCGGAGAACAGGACCTGGGCAAGGAAGAACGAGAACACGAATATACCATAGCCACTGATTCCCCAGATGGTCGTGACCCCTATGTTCCAGTGCAGCACGTAGCCAGCAATGGCCGGTGCTAAGATAAGCAAAGCACCTCCAATTGCAAAAAGATTAGACAGAATGTATGTGAGCATTTTAGTGTCTCCCATGATTTAATTTTAATTTGAAGATGTTCTACATCATTATATCTTTGTTGAATTACCGGGGGCAAATGACATTTCCCTGGGTCAAATGACACTACCGGGGGCAAATGACACTACCGGGGGCAAATGACATTTGCAATTAAGTATATATATACGAACTATTCAACATAAGTTGTATCTTAAGAATTATAATTCACAATGTCCACCCCTTTCGTGTCCGTAGACATTGAAGGAAACACTGGCAATGCTATCGGGAGTTTCCCATATAACAACAAAATCGTGGATGTTAAAAAAATCAACATGAAGTATAAAATCATCATCGGCGTGGTCGTGTTTTGTCTTCTGGCAGGCGGTGCCACGACCGCTGGAATTATTATAAGCAGAAATAAGGATGGATCAACGACGACTGTCAATCCTCCAGATGCTCCTTATGTATACGAGCAGCCTCCTTTTGATCCCAAAGAAGGATTTGAAGCAATGTGGTGGGACGAGTTCGACGATGGTTTTGATCGTTCTAAATGGTATGTTCAACCCGATGTGACTGACTATTACACCGTGCGCAGAGAGCTACAGCATTATATTGACGATCCTAGCACGTTGGATGTATACAACGGCACTCTGAATATTATTGCAAGTAATCCAGAGGGGGTTCAATTTGACAAACAAAATCCTAATTATGATCAAACATACTATACGTCAGCCCGGATTAACACTAATAATACTGGGGGGCATTGGAATCCCGGGATGTTCGTAGACAATTCTACATGGTCGATCATTCGGATCGAGGCCCGTCTCAAGGCTGCTCGTGGTCCAGGAGTTGTCAGCTCATTCTGGATGTTGCCGGTCATAGATGAATGCCATGCGGAGATTGATATTTTCGAGACGCCGAGGTGCAATGGCATATATCCAGGTTCGTGGGTCACTAAGGGTGATACGTATCATAAAAACGGATTCGTAGTTGAAGAAAAATACGACAGGTTCTGTGATGATTATGTTGTGTATGCTGTGGAATGGTCGGCCGAAACAATCTCATTTTATGTCGACGACGAGCTTGTTGGTACTACTGACGTGGGAGCTTGGTATGGAAAATGTCCCGAAGCAAATGACCCCTTGGCTCCGTATGCAAACAGGCCGTTCTATATGATTCTAAACGTTCCAATCGGAACTAGATGGTCGGGAATTCCACAGAATGATATTTTTCCTGCAACTATGAGTGTTGATTATGTTCGCGTGTCCGGTATCCGCGACATGTAAGTTTGCGATGAAATATCATATGTAAATAAATATCACGAGAGAATGTAAATGAACATAGTCATCCGAGGACATATCAGGAATGCATTTTAAGCAATCAAGGGTGCCAAAGCATTTTATCAGAATATTTGTTCACGACATTTGTGTCAGGATGGTCATGTGCTACAAGAAGAATAACACAATCAGCGTTTTCAAGATCCGACTCGATATTATCCGTAAAATTCATATGTGTTAGATATTTCCGATCGACCATGGGATCGTGCACTACTACATCCATAAGCTTGGAAAGCTCATTAGCAAAAGCGAGGGCGGGAGAAGCTATGGTTGTAGCTACATTTTTCTTGAATGTCAGACCACTTACCATTACCTTCTTGATATTATTAGCCGTTGCAAAATCCCAAAATTCATGTGCTTTATTGAAGGGCCTCTCAATACACAAGTCAGAAGCATGCTTCAAAATAGGTACATCACAGGTGTGCAACATGTGAAGTGCGTTTGATGGAAGACACGGTCCTCCGGCACCCAACCCATGAGTAAATGGACCGTCAAGCCCGAAAGGCTTTGTTTTGACAGCGTTATAAATCTCTACGGGGTCCAGACCCAACTTCTTCGCAGCATCAGCCATTTGATTCGCAAAAGCAATATTCACCAGGCGAAACGTATTCTCATACAGCTTTGAAAATTCGGCAACTTCGGGAGAAGACACGGGTACAATGTTGTCAAATGCGGGAGTGTACACAGAGAGAGCTTTATCAAGAGACTCTTCGTCAATACCCCCGAGTAGTTTATGAATTGTGTGCGCGAGAGGAAACACCCTCCCCGGGTCAACGCGTTCCGGAGAAAATGCGACATACATATTCTTATCACGAAGATCTCCAAAAATGGCGCGTGTATCTCCGATACAAACAGAGCTCTCCAGAATAAGAACAGCTCCTGGCGAGGCATACGTCTCTACGAGTTTCTTCGCAGCGCGGAGACATGATTCGTCGGGGCGACCGTTGGCATCATCCGGAGTTGGGACGCAAATCATGTAAGCATAGCACCCTCGGAGATTTTCAGGATCGCTATTGGCGATGACGTTATCACCCGTAATAGAATCAACATACTTAGAGCGTTCCGCGGAAATGTCATACGCCACAATATTGCATTTTTGGTTTTTATACCCTCTGCTCAAAACTTGGATAAGCTCTAGACCCACGTATCCGGAACCGATGACACCGAGCTTCCTGATTTCGAGAGACATTTTACGATGCTTCTGATATACCATTTTCAACGTTATTTAAGTTATTTTTACATATATATTTCATAACAATTAAACCTGCTCAATCGCAACATCTACATAATAGTCTTGCCACATAACAATTAATCGCATATACATAACAATTAAACCTGCTCAATCGCAACATCTGCAGACTTGACTATGGTCTTGCCCCATGAACACATCCAGCTCTTCGAGATGCCGTTGAAGTGAACCATCAGGGCGATCCAAGGGATGCCCAGGAAGTATACGATATACTTGGGAATATAAGTGATGCGCTCTCGCATGGTCAGCGTAGGAGCCCAGAATGGCACCGATACAGCAACCACATAATTGTAAAGCATGATTGTGCCGATATACAGCATCATCATGTCAAAGTTTACGATCACCGAGTAGAACACGATGCCGATGGTGGCAAAGTATAGAGGAACGAGCGCCCAGCTCAGCACGTTTACGAGAGCGAAGAACCGCTCAAACACATTCATTTTGGAGCCGTGCACAAAAAGATACCAATCGTTCATGGATGCGCCGAGCGACCACCTGCGCCGTTGAGAAAGGAATACCTTCAATGATAGGGGAGGCTCGGTGAGAGCAATGGAGTCCCGAGACATCACCTGACGGAAGCGTGGCTTGTCGTGGCTCAGACTCAGGACACATGCTCTCCGATCTTCTGAGGCAAAGGATAGGATAGACTCCATCAGCGATGGCTTGGCTGGGGGAGGGGTGTTGAATGTGCGGAGGAGAGGAGTAGCGCACATGGTGTCAACATAAAGTGCCTGGCAAGCGCCGGATAGGCACGATACCTTCTCGTAAATCCGACTCTGTGCGGCACGGCGAATGACCTGGGCGTTAGTATATTCGACAAATTGATAGAAAACCCAAAACTTTTGGAAGAAGGTTGGATTGTTGATTGCCTGAGGAACGATGTATCCAACGGTGCCATCGACCGGGCGGCTCCCTGGAGTTTGCATGTCGTTCAGCAGTGCCTTAGTACACCCGGGCACAAACATCGTATCAGCATCAGTACCAACGATGTACTTCGCCTTAGGCATCATAGATTGATAAATTCCCATGACGTCCGGGTTCATGTCGTCCAAAGCAAAATTGGTTGTGTCGTGAAGGCGGTTGAATGCGAGAGTCCGCATGAGGACGAGCGAGTCGCGCTTTCCAGCATTCCGGAGCTTGTTCAGGATCAGGATATTCCAATCCTCCTTTTGATGTGTGATCAGCTCCAGATCCATGGGAGCTCCGTTCCAGTCCTTATAAGCATTTTGGATAACGCGCTTGAACCCCGGGAACATTTCGCGCAAGGCAGCCGCGGATTCAAAGTCACCATCGGCGATCAGCACAATATACCTCTTACCATTCACGCCAGTTTGCTCGTAGAGAGAATTCATCGTCCGCTCGAGTTCCTCCTTCGTCTCGCGATACGCGGTCAGCACATACACAAATGGGTTCTCGCCATCGGCATTGATATACTCGATTTTCTTTTGACCATAATAGCCGAGGCGGAACACGAAGCAAAACATTCTCACGAATGTGTAGTAAATGAGAGAAATTGCCGGCAGGCCGAGGATGGGGATGAATGCCCACCAATATTTGCTGTACACCAATGCGAGCGCTATCAGTCCACCATTGATAATTGTGAGATACGAGAGGAATACTGCTGACTGTGCCTTGAGAGGGCTTCCTCGACTACAGAACCACCACACAAATATGGATAGGAACACGAATGAAAGTCCGGAAGTACCCAGCACAATTGCGTTGGCCATCGCGTTCATCGTAATTGAGAACATTGTATTGTGTTTCTAATTTATTAGAGACCGACTGCTTCTTATATACAGTTTCTTGACGATATGCCAAAATACCGGGTCAAATGACAAAATACAGGGTCAAATGACAATTCTCATATTGACACATGTATGTATATAAGTGATTTATTTACGTAAATTGTAATAAACATACAATGTGTGGCATCTTTGGCATTGTTTCTAACTCCGCCGCGGTCTCGATTTCAATCGACGCGATTGAAAAGCTCGAATACCGAGGTTATGACTCGTGTGGTGTGGCATTTCGCGATAACGACAGTCTAAAAAGAATCAGGAGTACCGGTGGTATCAGCGATCTCCGTGTTAAATCAGGAGGAATAGAATCGAGCGTGGCAATTGCGCACTCTCGATGGAGCACGACCGGTATTCCAAGTGTGATCAATGCACACCCACACTTTTCTGTTAAGGATGATACTCATATCGCGGTCGTCCACAACGGAATCATCGAAAATTATCAAGATATCCGTGCGCATCTCACAGGCAAAGGGTTCGTATTTGAAAGTCAAACGGATACTGAAGCAATTGTTCACCTTATTCAGTCGTGGTATGAGGGCGATTTGCTGAAAGCTACGAGGTGTGCCGTGAGACAACTACACGGTTCGTATGCTATCGCGGTGATCTGCAACAAGAATCCGGACGTCTTGGTCATTGCAAAAAATAAAAGTCCTCTGGTTATTGGTGTCAATCACGACGAGTCTCTGTGCGTGGCATCCGACCCTATCGCCATGACTCTTGCGCGCGACATCATGTATGTCGAAGACGGGACCGTCGGATACATGTACGGTGGAAAAGTGATGTTGTTTGACCAAAAGAATGATCAGATTGACGTTGTATACGAGCCAAACAACATCCTAGAAACTTGCACGTCCATTGGCAAGTTCGAACACCATATGATCAAAGAAATCTATGAGCAACCGACGAGTATCCAAAGAACGATTGAAAACATTACGGCTACTCCCGGCATGTTCGGCGAGGATTCCGACATCATCCTCAAAAAGGTAAGCGATGTTATCATTCTGGCATGTGGAACGAGTTATAACGCGGGGCTTATTTCAAAGAATTGGATTGAGACAATCTCTAATATGAGATGCGATGTTTTCATTGCGAGCGAATATGAACCGATAATTGTTCATGCCGACACGCTCGTAGTCACCGTCACTCAATCTGGCGAGACCGCGGATACACTAACAGCTTTGAAAAAGGCAAAACAGGCGGGGATGCTATACACTCTCACAATTTGCAATTCTCCGCGAAGCACGATCGCGAGGGAAAGTGTTCTTAAATTCATCACGCAATGTGGACCAGAAGTATCTGTGGCGTCTACAAAAGCATTTACATCGCAGCTGGTTGGGCTGTATGCGCTCGCAATCACCCTCGCCGGTGGTACTGATATGGGAATGCTGAAATATGTTCCTGATGCGGCAGAACGAACGCTGTGTCTGGTGGATGATGCGATGAAACGATGGGCGGATGAAATATATGATTGCCATTCAGCGCTGTTTCTCGGACGCGGACTTCACTCTCCGATCGCGTATGAAGGCGCACTCAAGCTAAAAGAAATATCGTATATTCACGCGGAAGGGATTTCGGCAGGTGAACTCAAACATGGCCCGCTTGCGCTGCTCAACAAACCCGTCCCGGTGATCGTCAGTCTGGCAGACCACAGTTGCTTGGAAAAACTGTTGAGCAATATTGATGAGGTTTTGTCTCGAGGGGCAAAGGTGTTCGTCATCACCGAACAGCATATCAATATCAAAGAAAGCCCGAATTTGTCAGTTATCAGAGTCCCGTTCATCTGCAAAATTCTCTCTCCCATCATTCACATAATTCCCATGCAACTTTTGTCTTACCACGTGGCGGTGAAGTTGGGTCGAAATGTCGATAGGCCGCCCATGCTTGCAAAGAGCGTCACAGTGGAGTAATACATCCGTAAAATATTTGAATAAAATAAATGTAAAAAACTATCAACAATGGCATTAGCAACTCCGGCCTAAAAAGTAAAATATTCTATTAAGTATATCGCGATGTTGAAGAACATAATCGTAGCATTCCTTGCAGTGAACGCTGTATTCTGGGGACTGTTCGATCATAAAACTCACTGCGCAGTAGCATCAATAGTAACAAAGACGTGCTTGCCGCATACGATTCATATCACACTCGGACTAGTATGCTTTGCCGCAGCAGTTCTGATCGCTCATCCTAGAATGTTCTTTGAATAACTTAAAAAGCCGTATCGCCAACATACGAATGTATTCTGTCGATACGGCTATTCAAAAGCACCCTGGAAATCGATGGGCGGTCAACTTGTACGCCGACGGTCTGTGGCATACGTCTTGGCATTCGAATATAGATGACGCGAGGAGTGCTGTTCGGCTCTTATTGACACAATACAATGGAAAAATTGGAAAATAATAATGTTATAATGTACTATACAATGTCCAACAATAATAACAACGTTTCCAAGGGCGCGAAGATCGTTCTGTTCTTTTTCGAATTACAATTGAATCTGAAGATGTATCACTGGACCACCGAGTCGTACGCGAACCACAAAGCGACGGACGAGGTCTTAGAAAAACTTTCCGATCTCATCGACAGCTTCGTGGAGAAATACATGGGGGCTTTCTCTAGACCGGTGATGAAAGCCGGCAGTGCCGTTCCCATCCAGAACATGACGAAGACGAAATATGTAAAACTTTTAAAGCAAGCACAAGAGTACTTACGCGGCGATCTCGAGAAGATCGTGTCTAAAAATTCCGAGCTTTTAAACATTCGCGACGAGATGTTAGGCGAGCTCGATCAAGCTGCTTATTTTGCAACTTTAAATTGAGTAAAAAATATTATAATATAGATATAAATGGAGGTACTTACCGGCGTAGCAATTTTGATGCTCGTGGCAATAATCGCATTCATGTATTACCGCCAGACGGAAAAGTTCACGGTCGTTGGCAAATTCATAGAACCGATTCCCGACAACAAAGGAATGGATTTCACGCAAGTTCCAGTGGACAAAACATACATTTTTGCTGATCCGATCCCCGATACGGCCACGTCATTCGACAGAATATTGGGGCGCTTCGTAGATAGACACGCGTCTCCCACGGTGGCACAATCGACGTTTCCGACACCTGCCCCGTACAGCGATTCTGAGATGGAGCAAGTAGCCGAACGAGTTCTCGCTCGCGTGAAAGGTCCCGATACGCCGAGACTCGATTTCATCTCTATCGAATATGCAACAAAGGGGGTAGACGCTGCTAAAAACATTCATTACAATTTGGCAATCGTATGCTATGACCGGATAAAAAATTACTCCTTGAAGCTCGTTATCGTGTGCGTCGTGGATCCCAAGAATAAGTTATGGTTAAAGAAATTTTCTTCGTTCAACAGTTTTGTACCGGATTCTGCGCCTGCCGGTGTTTCGAGCGCAGACGAGCTTCTTCCCGTCGATTTCGTACCAGACTTCACAAGCTACAAAAGTCTGTATGTGTAATGTCAATATGATGTTTCCGTAATTTGCCATCGAGACCATTTACAGGAAACCTCGAAAATTGATCGGTGCCATTGCGTTTTGTCGATATGATGTTTTATATCGACAAAATGCCCTCGAGACCATGTACTATATTTTCAGGAGACATCGCAACCGGCGCCCATCAGACCCAAATTAAAATATATACATATCATATTATGAGTTCATCGAACAATATGCCCAACATTGACGATCTGCTGAGATCTCCGTCACCGAGAAGATCGAAATCTCCGACCACAAACGAGCTGGCGAAGATGTTACGAAACTCTGGCAATACTCCAAAAAAATTGATGCCTCAATTTAGTCTGAATCTCAACAATCTCATTTCTCCGCGCAAGGCAACTCCATCTCCCAAAAAGACGCCTTCGCCTCCGAAGATGTCTTCGCCCGATCGAAAGTTTTCGCATTTACACCAAGGGACGAACAGCGGCGAAAAAGATTCGATGGGAAGAATCATATGGCATGGAGCCCGCGGGGGCAAGTACGTCATTTCTTCGATCGGAAAGCGCGTTCCTTACGTGGACGAATCGTTGAAGAGCAAAGTGAACGATAAGAAAATGGAGTTTACGGGACAAATTGACAGAAAGGGACGCAAAATTTACAAAGGAAAGTCCGGCGGAAAATTCGTCATCACAAACGCAGGAAGACGCACTAATCCGTTGATGTAAACATATTGTCAGAATCAGTTTTATAATATAATTTTATTTCATTACATTATAAAACTGTATGGAAAGAGTCACGGTTGATGATGCGAGAAAGATTCTCGCTGATCGACCACTCGTTCAGAAATCCATGTACATTTCATCGCCGAAATTCATCGAACATCTTGTAGCTAAATTTCACTCGATGATGCCGAGAGTCATTCCTCACTACGCGGTCAAGTGCAACGACGACGAAGTTCTATTGAAAACTCTATTGGCAAGCGGCGTGAACTTCGATTGTGCTTCGGCAAGCGAGATCAGAAAAGTGATGAGTTTGGGAGCGAAGCCCGAACAGATCATTTTCGCCCATACTATAAAAGATCCAGACGAAATCGTATTCGCTCGATCGGCCGGAGTGAATGTTGCCACGTTCGATTCCACGTACGAGATCGATAAAATTAAAATTTATCATCCGGAATGCGAGATGGTCCTGCGAATCCGATGCGACGATCCGAACGCTACGATTTCATTGGGATCTAAGTACGGCGCCAACCACGAGGATATTCCGGATCTCTTGCAATACGCATTCGATCACAACATAAAAGTAGTTGGAATATCGTTTCATGTGGGCAGTGGCTCTCGTAATCCAGATGCGTTTTATCGCGCGATAAAGCATGCGAAAGAAGCATTCGATATAGCGACCAATATTGGGCACGAAATAAAACTTCTCGACATCGGAGGTGGTTTTCATGCGGACTTTGACGAGGATGGTGATTTATCAACGTGTGTCACAGATTACATAAATGACGGCTTGAAAGATTTCTTCGATACCGATAAAATAAAAGTGATCGCAGAGCCGGGACGATTCTTCGCAGAGCACTACTCAGCGCTTTGCGTGAAGATCATCGGGAAGCGCAAGCGTGACGGAATCTTCGAATATTTCATAAATGATGGCACTTATGGAGGCTTCTCAAATTGCATTTTCGAAAAATCAGTGCCAGAGATGGAGATCGTTCGAAAGATAAACGACGACGAGCCTGAATTTCCGTCTGTGATTTACGGTTGCACATGCGATTCGGTCGATATTATTCGCGATTCGATCATTCTGCCGGAGCTGCACGTGGACGATTGGCTCTTTGTTCCTTCGTGGGGCGCTTACACAAACGTATTAGTGACGAAGTTTAACGGGTTCGGTTCATATGAAAAAATTTATATTTGAATATCATCATTGTAAACAACTAAATCTTATCTTTTAATTTTTTGAAAGTTGTCATTTGAAAGTTGTCATTTGAAAGTTGTCATTTGAAAGTTGTCATTTGATCCCGGCAAATTCCCGGGCATAAATACAGGCTTTTCACAAAGATAGTACCAAATAAAAATAAATATAATGGCAAAGATGTCCGAAGCACAGAAGATCGCCAAGGCCATTCAGCGCGAGGCGGAGAAGCGCGAAAAGATAGCTATGAAGGAAGCTGCGAAGCGCGAGAAGGCGGAGGCAAAGGAGGCGGCCAAGGCAGCAAAGCTCGCCATGAAGGAAGTCGAAAAGATCGCAAAGAAGAAGGCAATCGAAGTTGAAAAGGCAGCAAAGAAGGCAGCGATCGAGGCCGAGAAGGCTTCCAAAAAGGAAGCTATCGAAGCCGATAAGCTCGCGAGGAAGATTGCCGCAGTGGTGCCAAAAATTGCCAAGGATTCAGATCGCAAGGCCGAGAAGGCTGCCGCCGCGGAAGCCAAGGCGGAGGCACGCGAGGCTGAGAAACTCGCGAAGGCGGAAGCCAAGGCGGAGGCACGCGAGGCTGAGAAACTCGCGAAGGCAGAAGCCAAGGCGGAGGCACGCGAGGCTGAGAAACTCGCGAAGGCGGAAGCCAAGAAACTCGCGAAGAAGGAAGCTATCCGCCGCGAGGCACTCGAGATCGTGAAGAAGCTAGCCGAGGCCAATAATGAAACCGAGGAAGAAGGTGATGAGTCCGAGGACGAAGAAGATGAGCCGATCGATTGGAGCAAGGTGAAGATCAAGGTCGAAGATGCTGACGAGGAAGATGCTGACGAGGAAGATGCTGACGAGGAAGATGCTGACGAGGAAGATGCTGACGAGGAAGATGCTGACGAGGAAGATGCTGACGAGGAAGACGAGGAAGACGAGAAAGATGAGGATGTCGATTGGGATGGTTTCCTTCGCCATGACGAGCTTATTGCCGCATGAATTTGATAAATTTATTATGTAAAAATTATCAGAGAATCAAAAGCATAGAGATTACAGAGATCAGAATCATCAGGAGTCCGAGACCTCGAAGGCGATTATTTTTAGTGAACAATTCACGAACGCTTACACTTCCGTTGTTCTTATATAGATCAGCAAATATGCCGGCGATCGCTTCGGACATGTCTGAAACTGCGAGTCGGAGAGTCAGACCGCGCCACGTAGATTCTCTGTATCGTTTTTCTGCCAATTGATTCGCTTGATCCTGTAATTGTTTTACATTTTCTGGCGTTGCAAGGTTGTTCAATTCTAAACTACCAATATTCTCGAAGCCTTTTCCGACCGGAAGATAAGCTCCATCGATGAATGGATCATTTCCAGCGGGAGTTTTTGGAGGCATCATCGCTTGGTCTAGCGTGGGAAATTGAAGTTTCGGTGGCGGAAGAAGTGATGTATCATATGTGATTGTTGTCATCTTTTACATATAATAATATATTAATTCGAGCATTTCACGCATCATCATCATTATTATTCTTTGATTTCTTGGTCTTCTTCTCCTTCGGCTCCTTGATCTTCTTGATCGCGAGAGTATTCTTCACGTCGCCTTCGTCGGTGCTTGCCAGAGTACTCAGAATCTTATCGACATAATCTTGAGTCACCGTGTCGCCGATGAGGTTCTCGAGCACGGCTTCGATCATTTCGAGACTTAGTTTTCCCCTCACCGGAGTCTCTTTATTAATCACGGTAAATCCATCGGCGTCGTGAGAGTCGATGTGGTGAGTCATCATATATTCGAGGATTTGCTTTCCGAGGATCGTCTTTTCCTTCTTGGAATTCTTCATGGCCTTCTGTGCATCAACAATGTTCTTGTGCAGCTCGATGAAGCGCTCGACATTGTTCACGAACTCCATTGGTGTGATTGGCTGATATTCTATATGTTAAGTTACTTAAATTATTAATCAGTGACGATATGTCGTGCCGGGATCAAATGACAAACAAAATGACAAACAAAATGACAAACGAAATGTATATAAATATATCGTTTGCGATTGTAGATACAGAATTCAAATGCGTAACATCGAGTATATTATCGATGAATCCAAGTCTTCCGACATTGATAAAAAAATGTTTTCGGTAATCACAAAAAATGGTTGCGAGATAAATATGGGATTTGATTCGAGCGAAAAAATTGTTTTCCTCGAGTGTCCCGCATCTGAAAAATGCGAGTGTTGCGGATTGAAGATACGGGAATCTCGTGTCACAGAGATGATCTTCTTGAAGAAATGTATGAAAGCGTGTGGATTTTCACTCGAGAATCGCCATATGAAGACGCTGATCAAAAAAATGAACCAGTTTTTGAATGGGCCGGGCGAATGTCACATCGATGGAGTGATTAACATGACAGATTATAAAGCTCAAATCATGTACAAGTTCGAATCAGTTTTTCCATTCCCGAGCACAATAATAATCGATTACAATGACTACAGCAAAGTTCCGTTGTAAAATCAATACGAACACATCTGGAAATTCTTAAAATAGCAAAACTGCGAAATAGGCGAAGACGTAGGACCCCCAAAGAAGGTCCCGATATCGAAACGAGAGATCTTGAGGTCGGGACTCTTCGACCAATTAATTCCCGTGAGAACTTTTTTCTTTCCGTTCACGATCACGTACGTTTCTCCATCGCATTGAGGAACGCCGTTCTTGAACGTGTTCATTTTAGTGCCAATGGACAAACTGTTCCACGCGTTCATTTTCAATGATTTCGCAAAATCACTGCCAAAGAACCCGCACCCGTGCCCCGTGGCATCGAGCCCATTAATTGTTTGCTTCAATCCCTCCGGCGGATATATATAATCGATGATTCCGCCGTCGACTTGCCACATGATTCTGTTCGATGCACCGGTCGTGGAATGCTTGTACCCGCTGCAATCGCCGTAACCGACTCCCGTGCCTCCATATTTGCCCCCACGTGCAAATTGGAATCCAGCGGGATAGTACACGTCCCACGAGAACGTGATCGCGTTCGGATTCATCTTATCGGGAATTGCGGTGAAACTAAAACCGCCGACGCCTGGGTCCGCGCTCGTTCCGGAATTTTTATCGTACTGGCATTTTACCACGGTCTCGCCATCGAACTTCGTGACGACGCTCTTCTTCATATCATATCGGTCGATGTTCCAAGAACCGCCGCCCTTCGTGAGAAGATTCAAATCGAGCGTGCT
>Ga0214921_10006190_pt1 | contig 16517 bp, 16 predicted proteins | sample LL1505_MetaG_FD_177992 | JGI IMG/M metagenome (GOLD analysis project Ga0214921, IMG submission 177992) | Freshwater microbial communities from Lake Lanier, Atlanta, Georgia, United States - LL-1505 | ecosystem: Environmental > Aquatic > Freshwater > Lake | place: USA: Georgia | collected...
CCTGCCGCTGGTGGTGAACCAGATGTTTTACGAGATGCTCAACAGCGCCAACCAGGCCTGGACCATGTACCCTGGCCTGACGCACGGCGCCTACGCCTCGCTGCACGCCCACGGCACCGAGGCGCAAAAACAGACCTACCTGGCCAAGATGACCAGCGGTGAATGGACCGGCACCATGTGCCTGACCGAACCCCACTGCGGTACTGATCTGGGCCTGATGCGCACCAAGGCCGAACCCCAGCCCGATGGCAGTTACCGGATCACAGGCAACAAGATTTTCATCAGCGCCGGCGAGCACGACATGGCGTCCAACATCGTGCACCTGGTGCTGGCCCGACTGCCCGACGCGCCCCCCGGCATCAAGGGTGTGAGCCTGTTTGTGGTGCCAAAGTACTTGATCAACGCCGATGGCAGCCTGGGTGCGCGCAACGGTATTTATTGCGGCGGCATCGAGCACAAGATGGGCATCCGCGCCAGCGCCACCTGCCAGATGGTACTGGACGGCGCAGTGGGCACCATGGTCGGCCAGCCCAACAAGGGCATGCAGGGCATGTTTGTGATGATGAACGCCGCCCGCCTGGGCGTGGGCAACCAGTCGCTGGGCCTGACCGAGGTGGCCTACCAGAACGCGCTGGCCTATGCCAAAGACCGCATCCAGATGCGTTCGCTCTCGGGCACCAAGGCCAAGGACAAGCCGGCCGATCCGATCATCGTGCACCCCGATGTGCGCAAGATGCTGCTCACCGCCCGCGCCTATGCCGAGGGCGGCCGCGCCCTGACCGCCTACTGCTCGATGCTGCTCGAGCAGGAGCTGAACCACCCCGAAGACAAGATGCGCAAAGACGCCGGCGAAATGCTGGCCCTGCTGACGCCCATCGTCAAGGCCTTCATTACCGACAACGGCTGGACCGCCACCTCCACCTGCTTGCAGGTGTTTGGCGGCCACGGCTACATCAAGGAATGGGGCATGGAGCAGTTTGTGCGCGATTCGCGCATCAACATGATTTATGAAGGCACCAACACCATTCAGTCGCTCGACCTGCTGGGGCGCAAGATTTTGGGCAACAACGGCGCCACCCTCAAAAAGTTTGGCAAGCTGGTGGCGCAGCTGGTGGAAGAAGAGGGAGTCAACGAAAAAATGTCCGAGTTCATCACGCCCATTGCCGTGCTGGGCGAGCAGATGACCAAGTTCACCACTGAGATAGGGTTCAAGGGCTTCCAGAACCCTGACGAGGTGGGCGCGGCAGCGGTGGATTACCTGCGTGTGGCCGGCCACCTGGTGTTTGGCTATTTCTGGGCCCGCATGGCGCAGGTGGCGCTGCGCGAGATGGCGGCCGGTAATCCCGACCCGTTCTACCTGGCCAAGGTGCAAACCGCGCGCTTTTACTTTGCCAAGCTGTTCCCCGAGACCGCCACCCTGATGCGCACGGCGCGCAGTGGCGCGGCCGCCCTGATGGACACCGATGCGGTGTTTGCCTGAGCCACAGCCTGTTGTCCTTGAACCTTTCTCAGGAGATTCCCATGATTCGTAGCGCAATCGCCACCGTGTTGGCCCTGTCGTCCCTGTCTGCGCTGGCGCAAATGTCGCCGGTGGGGCTGTGGCAAACCATCAGCGACACCGACGGCAAGGCCACGTCCGAGGTGCGCATTGTTGACACCGCAGGTGTTGTCAGTGGCGTTGTGGAAAAAGCCCTGACCCAGAGCAATGAACCCAATTGCGACCAGTGCACCGACGACCGCAAGGGCAAGCCCAAGTTGGGCATGCAGATCATCCGAGATGCCAAAAAGGTCGAGGGCAAGGACGTGTGGGAGGGTGGCAACATCCTGGACCCCAACAATGGCAAGGTTTACAAGCTCAAGCTGACGCCTATTGACGGGGGCAAGAAGCTCGAGGTGCGCGGTTACATCGGCACGCCGCTGCTGGGCCGAACGCAAACCTGGGTGCGTGTGCAGTAAGGCCGCGCAGGAATCACCATGTCGCAATTCATTGTCAAAAAAGTCGCGGTGCTTGGCGCCGGTGTGATGGGCGCGCAGATTGCGGCGCATCTGGTCAACGTGGGCGTGCCGGTCATTCTGTTTGACCTGCCGGCCAAAGAGGGCCCCAAAAACGGCATCGTCACCCGTGCGGTCGAAGGCCTGAAAAAGCTCAAGCCATCACCCCTGGGCGTGCCCGAGGACGCGGTATTGATCGGCCAGGCCAACTACGAGGAGCACCTGGCCCTGCTTGCGGGCTGCGACCTGGTGATTGAGGCCATTGCCGAGCGCATGGACTGGAAGCTCGACCTGTACCGCAACATCGCGCCCCACGTGGCGCCCCACGCGCTGCTGGCTTCCAACACCTCCGGGCTGTCGATCACCGCCTTGAGCGAGGCCCTGCCTGAGGCCATGCGGCCGCGCTTTTGCGGCATTCACTTCTTCAACCCGCCGCGCTACATGGCGCTGGTGGAGCTGATCAACACCCCCGCCACCGAACCCGCCAACCTGGACGCGCTGGAGGCCTTTGTCACCAGCACCCTGGGCAAGGGCGTGGTGCGGGCCAAGGATTCCCCCAACTTCATCGCCAACCGGGTCGGCATTGCCGGCATGCTGGCCACCATGAAAGAGGTGGCGAACTTTGGCCTGACCATCGACGTGGTGGACGACCTGACCGGCAAGAAGATGGGCCGCGCCAGCTCGGGCACCTTCCGCACCGCCGACGTGGTGGGCCTGGACACCATGGCCCATGTGATCAAGACGCTGCAAGACACCCTGAGCCTGGAGACCGACCCGTTTTACGCCAGCTTTGCCACGCCTGAGGTGCTGCAGCAGCTGCTGGCGCTGGGCCACCTGGGGCAAAAAACCAAGGCAGGTTTTTACAAAAAGCAGGGCCGCGATGTGCTGCGTTTTGACGCTGAATCGGGCGAGTACGTGGCTGCGGGGCAAAAAGCGGACGAGGTCTACGCCCGCATGCTCAAAAAGCCAGCCGCCGAGCGCCTGCGCCTGCTGCGCAACAGCGAGGGCGCGCAGGGCCGGTTTTTGTGGGCCATTCTGCGTAACGGCTTTCATTACGCCGCCGTGCACCTGGCCACCATTGCCGACAACGCGCGCGATGTGGACCTGTGCCTGCGCTGGGGTTTCGGCATGAAGCAGGGTCCGTTCGAGCTGTGGCAAGAGGCCGGCTGGCTGGACGTGGCACAGATGGTGCAAGAGGACATTGACGCCGGCCGAGCCCTGTGCAACACGCCTCTGCCAGACTGGGTGTTCAAGGGCCCGGTGGCCGAGGCCGGCGGTGTGCACACACCGGCTGGCTCCTGGAACCCCAGCACCGGCCAGTTTGTGCCGGTGAGACAGCTGCCGGTGTATGCCCGCCAGCATTTCCCCGAGAGCGTGCTGGGCGCGCAGGCGCTCAAGGCCGAGGCTGCCGGCACCACGCTGCACGAAGACGAGGCCATTCGGCTGTGGACGCTGGATCAGCAGGTGCTGATTGCCAGCATCAAGACCAAGATGCACGCGCTCAGCCCCGGCGTGATCGAAGGCCTGATGCAAGGGCTGGACATGGCCGAGGCCAATTACCAGGGCCTGGTGATCTGGTCGCCTGATGAGATGTTCTCGGCCGGTGCTGACTTGCAGGCCATGCTGCCGGCCTTCATGATGGTGGGGGTGTCGGCCATTGACGGTGCCGAGGCCGAGATGCAGCAGGCCATGCTGCGCCTGCGCTACGCCACCGTGCCGGTGATCTCGGCCGTGCGTGGCCTGGCACTGGGTGGCGGCTGCGAGCTGGCGGTGTACTCGTCACGCCGGGTGGTGGCGATGGAGAGCTACATTGGCCTGGTTGAGGTGGGGGTGGGCTTGGTGCCGGGTGCCGGCGGCCTGACCTACATTGCCCGCCGCGCGGCCGAGAACGCCGCCGCCTCTACCGGCAAAGACCTGCTGCCGTTTTTGACCGAGGGCTTTACTGCCGCCGCCATGGCCAAGGTGGGCACCAGCGCCATTGAGTCGCGCAAGCTGGGCTACCTGCTGGCCAGCGACCTGATCGTGCCGCACAAGGACGAGCTGCTGTTTGTGGCCAGCAACGAGGCTCGCGCCATGTCTGCTGGCGGCTACCGGCCGCCGCACAAGCGCCAGTTTGCCGTGGCCGGGCGCAGCGGTATTGCCACGCTGAAGGGCTCGCTGGTCAACATGCGCGATGGTGGCTTCATCAGTGCGCATGACTTTCACATTGCCAGCCTGATCGCCCATGTGGTGTGCGGCGGCGATGTGGACGCCGGCAGCCTGGTCGATGAAGACTACCTGATGACGCTGGAGCGGCAGGCCTTCTGCCAGCTGCTGGTGCACCCCAAAACCCAGGCGCGCATCATGGGCATGATGTCCACCGGCAAGCCGCTGCGCAACTGACCCGGAGCTATTCATGAAACAAGTACAAGACGCCTACATCGTTGCGGCCACGCGCACGCCGATCGGCCGCTCGCACCGGGGATCGTTCCGTAACCTGCGCCCGGACGACCTGCTGGTCAAGGCACTGCAAGCCGTGCTGGCGCAAGCGCCAGGGCTGGACCCAGCCAGCATCGAAGACATTGTTTGCGGCTGCGCGATTCCTGAAGCGCAGCAGGGCCTGAACGTGGCTCGCGTGGCCGCCGTGCTGGCCGGCCTGCCGCACAGCGTGGGCGGCATCACGGTGAACCGCTTTTGTGCCTCGGGCCTGAGCGCCGTGCAAATGGCGGCCGACCGCATTCGCGTGGGCGAGGCCGATGTGATGATTGCCGCTGGCGTGGAGAGCATGAGCATGGTGCCGATGATGGGCAACACGCCCTCGCTGTCGCCAGCCATGTTTGGCAATGACGACAACATTGGCATCGCTTACGGCATGGGCCTGACCGCCGAGAAAGTGGCCACCCAGTGGAAGGTGAGCCGGCAGGCGCAGGACGAGTTTGCCCTGGCCTCGCACCAGCGCGCGCTGGCGGCCATGGCGGCTGGCCAGTTCAAGGACGAAATCACCGCGGTGGAGGTGGTGGATCGCGCCCCCGACCTGGCCACCGGCCAGGTGCTCGAAACCCGCCGCCTGGTTAGGCTGGACGAGGGCGCGCGCGCCGACACCTCCATGGAGGGCTTGGCCAAGCTGCGCACCGTGTTCTCAGCCCGTGGCTCGGTCACCGCGGGCAACAGCTCGCAAACCTCGGACGGCGCCGGTGCGCTGATTTTGGCCAGCGAGAGCGCCGTCAAGCGCTTCGGGCTTAAACCACTGGCCCGCTTTGTCAGTTATGCCGCGTGCGGCGTGCCGCCGCACATCATGGGCATCGGCCCGACCGAGGCGATTCCGGCCGCGCTGCGCCGTGCCGGCCTGCAGCAGGATGCCATCGACTGGTTTGAGCTGAACGAGGCCTTTGCCGCCCAGTCGCTGGCGGTCATCAACACCCTGGGGCTGGACCCGGCCAAGGTCAACCCCATGGGCGGCGCCATTGCCCTGGGCCACCCGCTGGGCGCCACGGGCGCCATCCGCTCGGCCACGGCCATCCACGCGCTGCACCGGCACCAGCTGCGCTACAGCATGGTCACCATGTGCGTGGGCATGGGGCAGGGCGCAGCCGGTATTTTTGAGCGCGTCTGATGACCTCGCCTGTCCCCGCCACAATGCATCCGTTTGATCAGGCCATTGCGCTTGAGTTGCAGCCGGACGGCCACTGGCTGGGCCACACCAGCCCGGCCTATGCCAACATGGTGGGGCCTTACGGCGGCATCACGGCGGCGCAAATGCTCAATGCGGTGCTGCTGCACCCCAAGCGCCTGGGCGACCCGCTGGCGCTCACCGTCAACTACGCCGCCGGGGTGGCCGACGGGCCTTTTGTGCTGCAAGCGCGCCCGGCCCGCACCAACCGCTCCACCCAACACTGGGTGATCGAGCTGCTGCAGGACGGGCAGTCGGTCATCACCGCCACCGCCATCACGGCGCAGCGGCGCGACACCTGGGGCGTGGACGACGAGCCCATGCCGGCCTGCCCCGCGCCTGCGGACGTGCCCAGCCTGCGCGTGGCGGCACCGGTGGTGTGGTTTGACCGCTACGAGACCAAACCCATCACCGGCCCGATTCCGGTGACCTGGGACGGCAGCAGCCAAAACAGCCTGAGCCAGCTCTGGGTGCGCGACCAGCCGGCGCGGCCGCTGGACTTTGCCTCGCTCACAGCGCTGGCTGACATTTTTTTCCCACGGGTCTGGCGGCGTCGGGCCACCCATGTGCCGGCCGGCACGGTGTCGATGACGGTGTACTTTCATGCGGGCGCGGCGCAGCTGGCCGCCACCGGCACCGGCTTTGTGCTGGCGCAGGCCCGGGCTCAGGCCTTTCGCAACGGCTTCTTTGACCAGACCGCTCAGCTCTGGAACGAGGCTGGCGAGATGCTGGTGACCAGCCACCAGATCGTTTACTACAAAGCCTGATCCACCCACACCTTTTATCGAACGGAGCCCAGCCATGAGCGACATCCTGACCGACACCAGCGCCGGTGTGCTGACCATCACCCTGAACCGGGTGGACAAGAAAAACTCCATCACTGCCGCCATGTACGCCAGCATGGCGGATGCTCTGGCGCAGGCTGAAACCGACCCGGCGGTGCGCGCGGTGGTGTTTCAGGGCCATGAAACCATTTTCAGTGCCGGCAACGACATTGGTGACTTTCTGAACGCCAAGCCCAGCACCATGGACTCGCCGGTGTTCCGTTTTTTGCGCGGTATCAGCACCTTTTCCAAGCCGGTGGTGGCGGCGGTGTGCGGGCCGGCGGTGGGCATCGGCACTACGCTGCTGTTCCATTGCGACTTGGTCTATGCCGGCGACAACGCCGCGTTCTCCATGCCCTTTGTCAACCTGGGCCTGTGCCCTGAAGCCGCGTCGAGCTATCTGGCGCCGCAGCGCATGGGCTACGGCCGTGCCGCCGAAGCCCTGATGCTGGGCGAGCCCTTTCTGGCCGAGGCCGCGCTGGAGATGGGGCTGGTCAGCCGCATCGTGCCCCCCACCGAGGCCGCAGCCCTGGCGCAGCGCCAGGCCCAAAAACTGGCGGCCAAGCCCATGGGCTCGCTGGTCGAGACCAAGCGCCTGATGAAGCTGGGCCAGGTCGAGGTGGTGGCGCAGCGCATGGCGCAAGAGGCGCAGAGCTTTGGCCGCATGCTGGCCGAGCCGGCAGCGCGCGAGGCCTTCACTGCCTTCATGGAAAAGCGCAAACCCGATTTCAGTAAAGTTTAGACAAAATCGGCCTCTAGCCCTTATGGCTATTGGAGTTGTAGCTATTTATATAATAGCAACATCCCGCCATGCCGGCCCTGTTGGTGAAGGATATCGCATGAGTTACGCCTCGGTATTTGCGCCTGAGCTGTTTGCCCGCCAGGTGGTGATCGTGACTGGCGGCGGCTCTGGCATCGGCCGCTGCACCGCGCACGAGCTGGCTGCCCTGGGGGCCAGGGTGGTGCTGGTCGGCCGCAAGCTCGACAAGCTGCAGGCCGTGGCCAGCGAAATTGAACAGGACGGCGGCCAGGTTAGCCTGCAGGTGTGTGACATCCGGCAGGAAGAGCTGGTCAAGCAGATCGTGGCCGCCGTGCTTGCCGAGCACGGCCGCATTGACGGCCTGGTCAACAACGCCGGCGGCCAGTACATCACGCCCCTAAAAGCCATCAGCGCCAAGGGCTGGCAGGCGGTGCTCGACACCAACCTGACCGGTGGCTTTTTGATGGCGCGCGAATGTTTTTTGCAGGCCATGCAACACAGCGGCGGCAGCATCGTCAACATCGTGGCCGACATCTGGGGCTCCATGCCGGGCATGGGCCACAGCGGCGCGGCGCGCGCCGGCATGGTGAGCTTTACTGAAACCGCGGCGGTGGAGTGGGCCGGGCAGGGCGTGCGGGTGAACGCGGTGGCGCCGGGCTACATCGCCTCCAGCGGCATGGACCATTACCCCGCCGACGCAGCGCCCATGCTGCGTGCCATGGCCGGCACCGTGCCGCTGGGGCGCTTTGGCACCGAGTCCGAAACAGCGGCCGGCATTGTGTTTTTGCTCAGCCCCGCCGCCAGCTTTATCAGCGGCAGCACGCTGCGCATTGACGGCGCGCGGCCGCAGGTGCGGCTGGGCTGGCCCATGGGCGAGCCGGCCGCTGCCGCGCGCCAGCCCGACGCCGTCAAGCCCTTCAACGGGTTTCACCGGGCGCAGACGCCCAAGGTTTTTTCCTGACCCGCCACGGAGCCACCCATGCACTACACCCACGAGCACTTGGAAATCCAGAATACCCTCAAACGCTTCATTGAGGCCGAGATCAACCCCCATGTGGACGAGTGGGAGGCCGCCGAGATGTTTCCGGCGCACGATGTCTTCAAAAAGCTCGGCAAGCTGGGCCTGCTGGGCCTGACCAAGCCGGAGGCTTATGGGGGTGCCGGGTTGGATTACTCCTATGCGCTGGCCATGGCCGAGGCCCTGGGTCATATTGACTGCGGCGCCATCCCCATGGCCATCGGCGTGCAGACCGACATGTGCACGCCGGCGCTGGCCCGCTTTGGCAGCGACGAACTGCGGCGCGAGTTTCTGGCGCCGGCCATCGCCGGCGACATGGTGGGCTGCATCGGTGTGAGCGAGCCCGGCGCCGGCAGCGACGTGGCCTCCATCAAGAGCCGGGCGCGCAAAGATGGCGACGACTATGTCATCACCGGCCAGAAGATGTGGATCACCAACAGCCTGCAGGCCGACTGGATGTGCATGCTGGTCAACACCAGCGACGGCCCGCAACACCGCAACAAAAGCCTGGTGATGGTGCCCATGCACCTGCCGGGCATCGAAAAAGCCAAAAAAATCCGCAAGATCGGCATGCACGCCAGCGATACCGGCCTGATCCATTTTGACGAGGTGCGGGTGCCGCAGCGTTACCGTATCGGTGAAGAAGGCCACGGTTTCATGTACCAGATGATGCAGTTTCAGGAGGAGCGGTTGTGGGCCGCCGCCAGCTGCCTGCAAAGCCTGGCCAACTGCATCCAGAGGACGGTGGACTGGGCGCAAGAACGCCAGTTGTTTGGCGCCACCTTGGCCGACCAGCAATGGGTTCAGTTCAAGCTGGCCGAGATGAAGACCGAGCTGGAATGCCTGCGTGCCCTCACGCACCAGGCCTGCGCCCTGTATGTGCAGGGCCAGGATGTGCTGGAGCTGGCTTCAATGGCCAAGCTCAAGGCCGGCCGGCTCAACAGGCTGATTCCGGACGGCTGCCTGCAGTTTTGGGGCGGCATGGGCTTTACCCTGGAAAACAAGGTGTCACGCATGTACCGCGACGGTCGGCTGGGCTCGATTGGCGGCGGCGCCGACGAGGTGATGCTGGGCATCATCGCCAAGACCATGGGCGTGGCCAAGCGGCCGCCGCGGGGCTGATAGGTGTTGGCCGCGCGTCAGCCCGGTCTGTGACAATCGGTGCATGACTGCACCGACTGCCGCCCCGATCGTGTTTGAAGACGAGTTCATCGAGGGTCTGCGCCAGCTGTGGGAACAAAAAATTGTCTTCAACCAGACCCTGGGCCTGCGATTGGTAACGCTGGCACCCGAGCTGGTCACCGCCCGCATCGACATGCGGCCCGAACTGGTGGGGCACTACAGCTACAACCGCATCCATGGCGGCGTCATCAGCGCTGGTTTGGACGCCATGGGCGGGCTGGCGGTGATGGCCGCCATTGGCGCCCGTCACATGGACGAGACCCCCACCCAGCGCCTGCACCGTTTCATGAAACTCGGCACCATTGACCTCCGCATTGACTACCTGCGCCCTGGCATCGGTGAAACCTTTGAGCTGCGCGCCGAAGTGCTGCGTCTGGGTTCCCGCGTGGCTTCCACGCGCATGGAGTTTCTGGGTGTCGACGGCAAACTGCTGTCCAGCGGGGCCGGGGCCTACATCGTGTCTTAAACGGCTGTGTGCCTTACACTTAACTTGTTCAATAAACTGTACAGGTGGGAGTCAATATGCGCATTGTCAGTTACACCGAGGCTCGCAACAGCCTGAAAACCGTGCTCGACGGCGTGGAGGCCGACGCCGACATTGCCATCATCACCCGCCGTGACGGTGCTGACGCCGTGGTGATGTCGCTGGCGCAGTACCAGAGCATGGCTGAAACCCTGCACCTGTTGTCCAGCCCTGCCAATGCCGCGCACTTGGCCGAATCCATCGCGCAGTACCGCACCGGCCAGGCCCGGCGCCGCGCGCTGGTGCCGGAATGAGCCGAGGCATCGCCTTTACGCCTGCCGCTTGGTCTGACTACCTGTACTGGCAAGGGCAGGATAAAAAGACGCTCAAGCGCATCAACACCCTGATAGATGCCAGCCGGCGTGACCCGTTTCAGGGCATTGGCAAGCCCGAACCCCTGCTGGGCAGCCTGAGCGGTTTCTGGTCGCGGCGTATCGACGATGTGCACCGACTGGTCTACGCGGTGGACGATGCCGATCTGACGGTGATCGCCTGCAAGGGGCATTACCAGTAAGGGCCGGCGGCAAGCTGCTGTCCGATGCTGTCCAGTGGCGCCGGGGCTTACATCGTGTCCTGAGCGGCGGCGGCCCTTGGTCAGCCAGTAGTCTGCTGCGAAAATACTAGCAAACTATCCAATATTGGAAAGGCTTAGAGGCATTTTTTACCCCTGCATGAGTACGCCCAAACCCATGCGAAAAGACACCCAGTCCATAGCCCCTGCCGCCCAAGCGGTCCGGGCTGCGCTGCTGTCGCAGATCGAAACGGCACTGCGCCCGCTGGCCGATCCGGTACAAGCCGTGCCGATGCGGGCCTATATGCTGGACCAGTTTGCGTTTTTGGGCATCCGCGCCATGCCGCGCCGGCAGGCCTTGCGCAGCCTGCCCCGCATGAGTGCCTGGACGGCCGCCGACCTGCTGTCCGCGGCCGAAGCCCTGTGGGACCTGCCGGAGCGCGAATTTCAGTACGTAGCGCGGTAACGTCAAGCTCGCCCGATCAAGCCGCCTGCGAGATCAGCGCCTTCATTTCGGTGTAGCTGTAGACCCCATGCCGGTCCGGCGCCAGTCGCGCGGCGGCGACCATGGCCTGGGCAATTTCGGTGGTTCGGATCGGGCGGTATCTTGCTGGCATCAGTGGCGAGAGCAGCGACAGCAGGGTGGCGAGTGCGCCGGGGGTATGGGCCGAGCCGATGATCACCGAGGGCCGAAAAATGCTCACCACCGCCAGCCCCTGGGCCAGCACGGCCTGCTCGGCCTCGCCCTTGACGCGGGCATAGCGTGGCATGCCGGCCGCGCCCGAGCCGGTGGTTTTGGCCTGCACGTCTGCACCCACGGCGGACATGAAGGCCAGGTGCTGGACCCGGCCCGAGTCTTTGAGCCCTTTGGCAAAGGCGGCGTTCAGGTCCACATCGATGGCGCGGTGCTGCGCCAGCGACAGCTTGGCCGTGCCAGCGCCCACCCCCAGCACACTGAAGCCCACCGCGTCGACGAATACGCCGGCCACCCCGCCAGACTCGCTGGCTTTGAGAGTGTCCACCACAGCCTGCGGCAGCGCCCGGGGCTGCATGTCAGGCACCAGGCATTCCACCAACTTGGCCTCGGCCTCGGCTTGAGCGCCCAGTGGGCGTCGAGCGATGACGATCACCCGGGTGAATTGCGGGCACCGCAGCAGCTCTGCCAACAGCGCCCGCCCCACGGAGCCTGAGGCGCCAAGAAGGATGGCCGTGTTAGCGGTGGTGGTGGTTGGCGTGGCCGCAACACCCCGGGCCTGGAGAAGCTCCGCTGTTGACCGGGTCAGCGTTCGTGAGTTATGCATGGCGAGCAATGTAACTTGTGCGCCCACACGGTGTCTCAACACGGTACGCGCCCGCCCTCGTGCTGCGAGCAGACTGCGCTGCCAAACGCCCTTGCCACTGGCAAATCCATTCAAACATTCCAATTTTTAGGAAGCTTTTCAAAGCTATATTCAGGTCAAACATGCTGGGATTCGACAGATGTTCCATTTTTCAACCTGGAAGGCGATTCATGCAAACCGTTGCTCCTCTCTGGCTTTGGGCTACTTTCGGCGGCATTGTGCTGGTGTCGCTGTTCATTGACTTTGTGGTGCTTAAAAAACAGGGCGCGCAGGACATTGGCGTCAAGGCGGCGCTGAACTGGTCTTTGATCTGGATCGCCCTGAGCTTTGTGTTCAACGGCCTGTTTTGGTGGGCCGTTAAAGACGCGACCGGCTCGGTGGAGGTGGCCAACACCAAGTCGCTGGAGTTTTTGACCGGTTACCTCATTGAGAAGTCGCTGGCGGTGGACAACATTTTTGTCTTTCTGCTGATTTTTACCTATTTTGCGGTGCCCACGGCGTTCCAGAAGCGGGTGTTGATGATCGGCATCATTGGCGCCATCGTGCTGCGCACGGTCATGATCCTGGTGGGGGGGTGGCTGCTGGCTGAGTTCCACTGGGTGCTTTACGTGTTCGGCGCCTTCCTGGTGCTGACCGGCGTGAAGATGTGGTGGGCTGCTGGCAAGGAGCCCAGCCTGGACGACAACCCCGCCCTGAAACTGCTGCGCCGGGTGCTGCCGGTCAGCAAGAACTACGACGGGGAGAAGTTCTGGACCGTGGAAAACGGCAAAAAAATCGCCACCCCGCTGTTCATGGTGATCTGCCTGATTGCGCTGACCGACGTGATCTTTGCGGTGGACTCCATCCCTGCCATTTTTGCCATCACCAGCGACCCCTTTATCGTACTGACCAGCAATGTGTTCGCCATTCTGGGCTTGCGCGCCATGTACTTTTTGCTGGCCGCCGTGGCGGACAAGTTTCACCTGCTCAACTACGGTCTGGCGGTGATTCTGGTCTTCATCGGCACCAAGATGTGCCTGATCGACATCTACAAAATCCCGGTGGGGGCGTCTTTGGGTGTGGTGGTGGGCATCCTGGCGGTCACCATGTTGTTGAGCGTGAGACGCGCCAAAGCCTGAGCAACACAACAGGTTTTACCAGAATCTAATTAAGAAATTGTCTGCTTTTTTAATCATTCGTGAGCCTCTATGGTTGAGGCTCCTTAAACCCTGTCCTGCTTGAAAAGGAATGACGACCATGAATAATTTGCCTTCACCCCTGTCCTCTGGCTCTGCCGGAACCTACCCGGGCGATCTGCCTGCGTCCGGCCCACACGAGGCCGTACACAGCAGCGATGTGAAACGGGTTTTGCGCAACACCTATGCGCTGCTGGCCATGACGCTGCTGTTCAGCGCGGGTGTGGCTGTGGCCACGCTGTCGCTTCAGTTGCCGGCGCCCGGGCTGATCCTGACGCTGGTGGGCTACTTTGGTCTGCTGTTTGCTGTGCACAAACTGCAGAACAGTGGCTGGGCCTTGCCCGCCGTCTTTGCCTTGACCGGCTTCATGGGCTACACGCTGGGGCCGCTGCTGACCCATGCGCTGGCCTTGCCGGGCGGCGCCAACACCGTCACCCTGGCCCTGGCCGCCACAGGCGCCACCTTTTTGGCCCTGTCGAGCTATGTGCTGCTGACCCGGCGTGACTTCAGCTTCATGGGTGGTTTTCTGTTTGTCGGCATGGTCATCGCGCTGATCGCCGGCCTGGCCAGCGTGTTCTTTCAGATGCCGGCTCTGGGTCTGGCCGTGTCCGCCATGGTCGCTTTGTTGTCGGCCGGGCTGATTTTGTTTGAGACCAGCCGCATCGTGAACGGTGGTGAGACCAACTACGTCATGGCCACGGTCAGCCTGTATGTGTCGGTCTTTAACTTGTTCACCAGCCTGCTGAGCCTGTTTGGGCTGGGTGGGTCGAACGACTGAGCCACAACACCAGGCCATCGGAATCGACCATTGCCCGGCCTGGCGCACACGCAGGGATTATTGCCAAAAAAGCTATAAAAAATATAGCTTCATCGCTATATTTGACGGAGCTTTCAGCGCTATTTGGCCGGCCGGTGCAGTGCGCAGAGCTTGTTGCCGTCGGGGTCGCGCAGGTAGGCCAGGTAAATTTGACCGGTCGGGCCTTCGCGAAAGCCCGGCGGGTCTTCGCAGGTGGTGCCGCCGTTGGCCACGCCGGCCGCATGGAAAGCGTCGCCCTGTTCGGCACTTTGCACGGCAAAACCAATGGTGCTGCCATTGCCGTGGGTGGCCGGCTCGCCGTTGATGGGTGTGGTGATGGCAAAAGTGCCGGTCGGGCTGCGGTAGAAGTAGCGGTTCTTGTTGGCGAAGCCCGGCCCCAGCCCCAGGGTGCCCAGAACGGCGTCGTAAAAGGTTTTTGAAACTTCGAGGTCATTGACCCCCAGCATCACGTGACTGAACATGGTTTTCTCCGTTGGTGTCACACAGTGGACGTGACAGCCATGGTAGCCCAGCGGCGCTCAGGGTATTCCCGCACAGCGGCCGCTTCGATGCCGGGGTAGGTCAAAAATGTGCTTAACTCCAAGGCTTTGTTGTTCAACCTTTGGAGAAAACTCATGATGAAGCGTCGCAATCTGTTTCTCGTTCTTGGCGTGGCTGCGGCCTTAGCTGCCCCGGTGCAGTCACAGCAATTTTTTCGCATTGGTACCGGTGGCACCGCTGGCACCTACTACCCCGTTGGCGGCATGATTGCCAACGCCGTGAGCCAGCCCGGCAAGATCGTGGCCACGGCCCAGGCCACCAACGGTTCGGTGGCCAATGTCAACGGCGTTGCTGGTGGCGCCATGGAGTCGGGTTTCTCGCAGTCGGATGTGGCCACCTGGGCCTACAGTGGTACCGGCGTGTTTGAAGGCAAGCCCAAGGTGGCAGACCTGCGCATGATCGCCAACCTGTACCCTGAGAGCATTCACCTGGTGGTGAAGAAGGGCGCTGGCATCAAGTCGGTGGCTGACCTCAAGGGCAAGCGCGTGGCGCTGGACGAGCCGGGCTCAGGCACGCTGGTCAATGCCCGTGCGGTGCTGGCCGCCTGGGGCCTGAAGGAGAGCGACATCAAGCCGGAGTACATCAAGCCCAATCAGGCCGGCGACAAGCTCAAGGACGGGGCGCTCGACGCGTTCTTCTTTGTCGGTGGCGCACCAGCCGGAGCCATTGCCGAATTGGCGTCCAGTGGTGCCGGCATCGAACTGGTGCCCCTGGCCGGCGCTCAAGGTGAGGCGTTGCGCAAGGCCAACCCCTACCTAGCGCTCGACACCATCCCGGCTGGTGTTTACAAAGACGTGGCAGCCGTGCAGACCATGTCGGTCGGCGCGCAGTGGGTGACCAGTGCCAAGGCCGACGCTGAAACGGTCTACCAGATCACCAAGGCGCTGTACAGCAAGGCTGCGCAGGATGCACTGGCCGCAGGTCACGCCAAGGGCAGCTACATCACCAAGGAAAACGCCGTCAAGGGCGTGGGCATTCCTTTCCATCCCGGGGCCGAGCGCTTTTACAAGGAAGCCGGTCTGCTGAAGTAAGTTGGCACTCGGGCGCTTTTGCGCCCGCTCACAAGGGCTGGTTATGACCGAAGTTCGCGAGCGCGACATGCGCGAGTTGCAGGCGTTGGAGGAAAAGTTCGATCCCGAGATGCGCTTTAGGCCGCTGGTGACACCGGCCTCGGTGATCGTGAAGTGGCTGCTGGTCATCCTCTCGGGCTTTCACTATTACACAGCGGGCTTTGGCCTGCTCCGGGAGACGACGCACCGGGGGGTACACCTGGCTTTTGTGCTGGGCCTCATCTTTTTGGTGTTCGCAGCGTTTCCGTCCGGTGCCGACGCCAAGGGACGTAGCGGCCGGATGAACCTGGGCGGCGTGCCGTTGGTGGACTGGCTGCTGGGCCTGGCCTGCGCAGTCAGCGTGATGTACATCCCCTATGTGTTCGACGATCTGGCGTTCCGGGTGGGCAACCCGGACACGATCGATGTGGTCTTCGGTTCCATCCTCTTCATCACCCTGCTGGAGGCCACGCGCCGCGCCATGGGCTGGCCGCTGCCCTTGATCGCCATCTGCTTTACCCTGTACGCCCTGGCCGGGCCCTATTTCCCGGGCCTGCTCAAACACGCGGGCGCCAGCTGGAGCCAGATGATCAACCACCAGTACCTGACCAGCCAGGGTATTTACGGCGTAGCAGTGGGCGTAGTGGCCACCTATGTCTTCCACTTTGTGTTGTTTGGCGTGCTGGCCACGCGCATCGGCTTGGGCCAGTTGTTTCTTGACATTGCATCGAAGATTGCCGGGCGTTATGCTGGTGGCCCAGCGAAGGTCAGCGTGTTCGGGTCAGCCATGTTTGGCATGCTCAGCGGCTCGTCGGTGGCCAATGCCGTCACCGTGGGATCATTGACCATCCCGGCCATGATTCGGGTTGGCTACCGGCGCGAATTCGCGGGCGCGGTGGAGGCTGCGTCATCCACTGGCGGCCAGATCACACCGCCGGTGTTGGGGGCAGCGGCCTTTTTGATGGTCGAGTTCCTGAACGTGTCGTACCAGACCATCATTGCCGCAGCGATCGTGCCGGCTTTCATGCACTTCTTCGGCGTGTTCATGCAGGTGCATTTCGAGGCCAAGCGCTACGGCCTGCGCGGCCTCACACCCGAGGAGATGCCCCGACTGCGTGAGTCACTGCAGCAGCGTTG
>Ga0214921_10006191_pt1 | contig 16516 bp, 18 predicted proteins | sample LL1505_MetaG_FD_177992 | JGI IMG/M metagenome (GOLD analysis project Ga0214921, IMG submission 177992) | Freshwater microbial communities from Lake Lanier, Atlanta, Georgia, United States - LL-1505 | ecosystem: Environmental > Aquatic > Freshwater > Lake | place: USA: Georgia | collected...
CATGAATAAACTGCTTCGCATCCTGACCGCCACGCTGTTCCTCGCGTGTGGCTTGGCCCATGCAGACAACTACGGTGAGGACTCCGGCGACGACAGCAAATCGAAGTCCCTTTTGGCGGCTGAAGCTGCAATCGCAAAAGGCAACTGGGCCCAAGCGCTACCCCTATTGGAAGCCCATATCGCCGGGCATTTTGATGACGACGAAGCGGTTGCCGAATTGGGTTATGTCTATGCCCGCCTGGGCGACAAAGAGATGGCGCTGCAAACGCTGCAATCGGCCTTGTGGATGAACCCGCGCAGCCTAGAGGCCAATTTGTATTTAGGCGAGTTCTACGTGAGCCAAAAGGACCGCCCCCACGCCATGGAGCGGTTAGCTGCGCTGGACCGCATCTGCATTTTTGGCTGTAGCGAATACCGCCGGCTCAAAAAGGCCATCGCCGCCATGGGCGCTTCGCGATGATGGATGCACTAGTCATCGATCAAGCGAATGTTCGGTTCAGCACCACGCGGCGGGCGATGCACTGGCTGACTGTGCTGCTTTTAGTGGGCAGTTTTGCGCTGGTGTGGGCTGTCGATTGGTTACCCCCGGGGCAAAGCCGCGCGCAGGTGGTGGGGTGGCACCGCACCATCGGCCTACTCGTGCTGTCGCTCACGGTACTGCGCCTGCTCTGGAGCTTAATGAGTCGACGCCCTCCGCGCATCACACCGCCGCGCTGGCGGTGGGCCGCCGGCTTGGTGCAGGCCTTGCTTTTGGCCAGCCTGCTGGCGATTCCGCTATTGGGTTGGACCTACACGAACGCGCGGGGGCATGCTGTACTGCTGTTCGGCCAGCGCTTGCCCTCGCTGATTTTCAAAGACCAATATTTTTCACGCGTCGCCATCGGCACCCATGAATTTCTGGCCTACGCGCTGCTGGCGCTGATCGGCCTGCATGTCGCGGCCGCGCTGTGGCACCACCTGGTGCTGCGGGACGCGACGCTCAAGCGTATGTGGCGGGGTGAGGGAGCAGCAACTGAGATCGGTTAAACTGTACAGTCCGTACATTTTAGGAAATCACCATGGCAGCATCCACTTCCTACGGGCTGGAACAGGCACGCATGCAGCTACCGCATTTGGTCGCCGAGGCGCACGCCGGAACGCAAAGCATCATCACCAAGCACGGTAAGCCCTATGCCGCCATCGTCCCGCTGCAAGACGCGGCGCTCGCAGCAAACCGTGGCGCAGGCGTGCTGGGCTTGCGCGGCAGCGGCGCCGGCTTATGGGGCAATGACGCAGCAGCGGCAGTGGATGCGCTGCGCAGCGAATGGGAAGCGCCCTAAGTGGCCACCCCGCCGCTGTGGGCCGGTTTGCGCGCCGGGTCTACCCTGCTGGTTGACACCGCACCGCTGATTTACTGGCTCGAAGGTCACCCCATTTTTGCTGAACGCTTTGCGGTTATGTTCCATGCCGCTGCCAGCGGGAATTTGCACATTGCGCTATCCACCATCACGCTGGCCGAGGTCCTCACCGGCCCCTATCAAGCGGGCCAAACCGCGCTAGCCCGGCGCTATGAGAACGCGCTCCAGCAATACCGCATCGTGGACATAACGCCTTCCATCGCCATCCTGGGCGCGCAACTGCGCGCACAGTACCGACTGAAACTACCGGATGCCTTGCAACTGGCCTGCACGCTCGACATCGGTGCCGACGCGCTGGTCACCCACGATCGGGATTTTTCGCGGGTGGGAGGGGTGGTGATCGTGACGGGGGCAGAGGGTTCGAAATAGCGCCCCTAAATCGCCACCATCTCCCGCACCCCATCCCGCTCCATATCCGCGCTCAAGCCGTGCGCACGCACCGCGCCGCGCTCCATGACGACGTAGTTATCAGCGAGTTCGCGGGCAAAGTCGTAGTACTGCTCGACGAGCAGGATGGCCATATCGCCCTGGCTGGCGAGTTGGCGGATTACGCGGCCTATGTCTTTGATGATGCTCGGTTGGATACCCTCGGTGGGTTCGTCGAGCACCAGCAGCTTGGGGCCCGCAGCCAGGGCGCGGGCGATGGCGAGTTGCTGCTGCTGGCCGCCTGAGAGGTCACCGCCGCGCCGGTTGCGCATGTCATGCAGCACCGGGAACCATTCAAACAGCTGCCGCGGCAGCGGCGTGCCCGCAGGCTTGGACGCCAAGCCCATGGCCAGGTTCTCTTGCACCGTCAAGCGACCAAAAATCTCACGGCCCTGGGGCACGTAGCCGACGCCGGCGCGCACCCGGTCAAAGGGCGCGGCGCGGTCTAGGGGCTGACCGGCCAAAGCGATGCTGCCGCTTTTGATGGGCACCAGACCCATGATGGATTTGAGCAGGGTGGATTTGCCCACGCCGTTGCGCCCGAGCACCACGGTGACTTGGCCCGCGCTGGCGCGCAGGCTGAGATCGCGCAGGATGTGCGAGCCGCCGTAGTACTGGTTGATGGAGCTGACTTCAAGCATGGGAATTGGCGCAGGGGTTGAGGCTTTAACGGCCCAAATAGACTTCGATCACGCGCGGGTCGGCCTGCACCTGCGACAAGGGACCTTGCGCCAACACCGCGCCATCACACAACACGGTGACGGTCTGGGCGATGGCTTTGATGAAGGCCATGTCGTGTTCGACAACGATGAGCGAATGCTGGCCTTTGAGCCGCAAAAAGAGCTCGGCAGTGCGCTCGGTTTCCTGGTCGGTCATGCCGGCCACGGGCTCGTCGAGCAGCAGAAGCTGCGGGTTCTGCACCAGCAACATGCCGATCTCCAGCCACTGCTTTTGTCCATGGCTGAGTTTGCCGGCCTGGCGCGAAAGACTGTCTTGCAGGGCGATGGTCTCGAGCACCTCGCAAAGGCGCTGATCATGGGCGGCGGTGCGGCGGTAACGCAAAGACTGGGACACGCCCTTGTGGGTTTTAAGAGCCAGCTCCAGGTTCTCAAACACGGTGAGCTGCTCGAACACCGTCGGCTTTTGGAACTTGCGCCCGATACCGAGTTGGGCGATCTGAGCTTCGGTGTGGCGCAGCAGGTCGATGGTGCTGCCGAAGAAAACGCTGCCCGCATCAGGCCGGGTCTTGCCGGTGATGATGTCCATCATGGTAGTTTTACCCGCGCCGTTGGGGCCGATGATGCAGCGCAGCTCGCCCGGCGCGATGTCCAGCGACAAGCGGTTGATGGCTTTGAAGCCGTCAAAGCTGACGCTCACGTCTTCCAGGTACAGGATGCGGCCGTGCGTCAGGTCGAGCGCCTCTTCGCTGATGCGGCGGCCAAAGCCGGCCTCGCGCCCGCCCGATGCGGTTTGCAAAGCCTGGCGCATGTGGCCCTCTTGCAGCGCGGCCAGCCGCTGCGCGCCCTGGTCCATCAACTCGGGCGTCATGGCTGCTGCCCCCGCAGACGGCGCACCAGCCCGATCACGCCCTGCGGCAGAAACAAGGTCACGACGATAAAAAGCGCGCCCAAAAAGTACAACCAGAACTCGGGGTAGGCCACGGTCAGCCAGCTTTTCGCACCGTTGACCAGAAATGCGCCGACGATGGGGCCGATGAGCGTGGCGCGACCGCCGACCGCAGCCCAGACGGCGATCTCAATCGAATTGGCGGGGCTCATTTCACCGGGGTTGATGATGCCGACCTGCGGCACATACAAAGCACCGGCCACACCGCACATCACGGCAGAGATAACCCAGATGGTGAGCTTGTAGCCCAGAGGCGAGTAACCGCTGAACATGAGGCGCGACTCGGCATCGCGCACCGCCTGGAGCACACGTCCGAACTTAGACGCCACCAGATACCGCGCCAGCAAGTAGAAGCCCAACAAAAAGAGTGCGGTCAGCACAAACAGAAACATGCGCATCTGCGGCGTGGCAATCGGCAGCCCGGCGATGCGCTTGAAATCGGTGAAACCGTTATTGCCGCCAAAGCCGGTCTCGTTGCGGAAGAACAGCAGCATGGCGGCAAAAGTGAGCGCCTGCGTGATGATGGAAAAGTACACGCCCTTGATGCGTGAGCGGAAGGCAAAGTAGCCAAACACCAGCGCCACCAAGCCCGGCACCAGCACGATGAGCAGCAGCGTGGCAAGCAGGCTGTGACTCAGCGCCCAGTGCCAAGGCAGCGTCTTCCAATCCAGAAACACCATAAAGTCAGGCAAGGCACTTTTGTAGTTACCGTCCAGGCCGATTTCGCGCATCAGGTACATACCCATGACATAGCCGCCGAGCGCAAAAAACAAACCATGGCCCAGGCTGAGGATGCCGGTATAGCCCCAGATCAAATCCATGGCCAGCGCACAAATGGCGTAGCACATGATCTTGCCCACCAGCGCCACCATGAAATCACTGATGTGGAACACGCTTCCTGCAGGCGCCACCAAATTCAGCAAGGGCACGACCGCGCACAGGATCACCAACGCCGCCAGCCATGCCGCGCGCGCGCGCCCGGCCAAGAGGGGTGCGGGCTGCGGCAGATCAGCCAGGGCGTTGTGGGAAGAACTATCGGACATCGCCTTAAGCCTCCGCACTGCGGCCCTTCATCGCAAAAATGCCTTGGGGGCGCTTTTGGATGAAGATGACGATGAATACCAGCACCGCAATTTTGGCCAGCACCGCGCCGGTCAGGCCCTCTAAAAATTTATTGAGGATGCCCAGACCCAACGCCGCAATCACCGTGCCCGCAAGCTGGCCCACGCCGCCGAGCACCACCACCATAAAGGCGTCCACGATATAGCTCTGCCCCAGGTCCGGCCCGACGTTGCCCACCTGGCTGAGCGCACAACCGGCCAGCCCGGCGATACCCGAGCCCAAAGCAAAGGCATAGGTATCGACACGCGCCGTGTTGACGCCCATGCACGATGCAATAGGGCGGTTTTGCGTGACAGCGCGCACAAAAAGGCCCAGCCGGGTTTTGCCAACCAGCAGGGCCACGCCCAGCAGCACACAGGCGGCGAAGGCAATGATGACGATGCGGTTGTAGGGCAGCGACAAGTTGCCGAAAACCTGCACGCCGCCGCTCATCCACGCCGGGTTTTCAACGCCCACGTTTTGCGCGCCAAACAGGCTGCGCACGGCTTGCATCAGCACCAGGCTGATACCCCAGGTGGCCAGCAAAGTCTCCAGCGGCCGGCCATACAAAAAACGGATCACACCGCGCTCCAGCACCGCACCAACCAGTGCCGACGCCAGAAAAGCCACCGGCACGCTGGCCAGCAAATACCAATTGAACGCGCCAGGGAAAAACTTCTGGAATAACACCTGAACACAGTAGGTCGCGTAAGCGCCGATCATCATCAGCTCACCGTGCGCCATGTTGATGACACCCATCAAGCCGTAGGTGATGGCCAACCCCAGCGCCACCAGCAGCAGGATCGAGCCCAGGCTGATGCCGCTAAAGACCACGCCCACGCGGTCACCCCAGGCGAGGCGGGCTTTCACATCGGTCAAGCTGCGTTGCAAGACCTGGCGCACAGCCGACGATGTTTCTACGGCCAAGCGTTCGGCCAGCAAGGTTGGGGTGGCGGCCTGGGTGCTGGCGCCCAGCAGGCGCGCGGCCTCGATCCGGCGGCCTTCGTCGGTGCTGGCAAGCATGGCTGCTGCACGCAATTGGCCCAGGGCCTGGGCGATGCCCGATTCAGTTTCCTGCGCAAGCGCGCGCTCCAGCAGGGGAAGTTGGGCTTCACCGACCTGGCCTTGCAAATTTTTCGCAGCGGCACGGCGCAGGGTGGGGTCAGGCGAAAGTAGCTTGAGCGCAGCCAGCGCGTTGTCCAACTCGCCGCGCATGCGGTTGTTGTTGACCACATCTTGCGCAGCCGAAAGCGCCTCGGCGCTCAGCGCAACCGATGCGCCGGTGGCTGGGTCCAAGGCTTTGTCGCCTTGGAAAATATAGGGTTTACCGTCGGCGATCTTGACGGCGTCATCGGAGAGGGCTTGGATGTACGCCAGCGTGGTGGCGTCGGCCTTTGCGACTGCGGCCTGAACGGCCTGCACGCGGGCGTTGCCCTCGCCTTGCGCCATTGCCAGGGCCTCCTGCGTGGTCAGCGCGTGCGCGCTCGCCACCCAGACCAGCAACAAACAACAACACGCGCGCAAAAACAGCATCAAAACCAGACCAGTCAAGAGATAAAAAACGGGGGCGTGTAAGGACTGGCAGAACCCGCGCTGCTGCACCTTCGATACGGCAGCGCGGACAGTCAACAGCGCGCGGTGTGCGCGCTGCGGGACTTACTTGGCAGGCTCGTCAGGCTTGCCGGCATTGCCTTCAATATACGGCGACCAGGGCTTGGCTTTCACCGGGCCGGGCGTCTTCCAAACGACGTTGAACTGGCCATCGGCCTTGACTTCGCCGATGAAGACCGACTTGTGCAAGTGGTGGTTTTTCTCGTCCATCTTGGACGTGATGCCGCTTGGCGCCGTGAAGGTTTGACCTGCCATGGCGGCGATCACTTTGTCCACGTCGGTGGACTTGGCTTTTTCTACTGCCTGCTTCCACATATTGATACCGATGTAGGTCGCTTCCATCGGGTCATTGGTCAAAGGCTTGTCTTTGTGGCCGGCAATGCCCTTGGCTTTGGCGTAATCCGACCACTTCTTGATGAAGGCGTCGTTGGTGGGGTTCTTGATGCTCATAAAGTAGTTCCATGCAGCCAGGTGACCGACCAATGGCTTGGTGTCCACGCCGCGCAGCTCTTCTTCACCCACGGAGAAGGCCACAACCGGAACGTCTTTGGCCTTCAGGCCAGCGTTGCCGAGTTCTTTGTAGAAAGGCACGTTGGAGTCGCCATTGATGGTGGAGACCACAGCCGTCTTGCCACCAGCGGCAAACTTCTTCACGTCCGCCACGATGGTCTGGTAATCCGAGTGACCGAAAGGCGTGTATTTTTCGTCGATGTCGCTGTCTTTCACGCCCTTGGATTTCAGGTACGCGCGCAGGATTTTGTTGGTGGTACGTGGATACACATAGTCAGTTCCCAGCAAGACCCAGCGCTTGGCGCCGCCGCCGTCTGCGCTCATCAGGTAGTCCACTGCGGGGATGGCTTGCTGGTTGGGCGCGGCACCGGTGTAGAACACGTTTTTGGACAACTCTTCGCCCTCGTACTGCACGGGGTAGAAAAGCAGGCCGTTCATTTCTTCCACAACGGGCAGCACCGATTTGCGCGACACCGAGGTCCAGCAGCCGAAGATGACAGCGACTTTGTCTTGACCCAGCAATTGCTTGGTCTTCTCAGCAAACAGCGGCCAGTTGGACGCGGGGTCCACGACCACCGGCTCAAGCTGCTTGCCCAGCACGCCGCCTTTTTTGTTGATCTCATCGATGGCCATGAGCACGGTGTCTTTCAACACGGTCTCCGAGATGGCCATGGTGCCCGAGAGGCTGTGCAACACGCCGACCTTGATGGTCTCAGCGGCTTGCGCCTGCGGCAGGGACAAGAGGTTCGCGCCGAGAAGCGCGGCGGACATAGCGAGTAATTGAAGGTGACCCCGACGATTTGACATGTGTGATAACTCCAGGCAACAGGTGATGAAATGAATCGCATCGATAGACGCCCAGTCCGGTTCGCAACGACCGTGCCAAGTGGGGTTACGCTGCGCCACAGCAGGATGGCGGCTTTGCAGGCATCGCGGTGGTGCCTAAAGAGGCACCATGCGGGCGCATGTGAGGTGATGCAAAGCACCAGAAAGTTGCGCTGCGTCAATCCGGTGCGCGTTGCGAGAGCCACAGCGTTCAGGCGGAGGTCAGGCATGCCACTTGCGGAGCAAGCTGGTTACCATTGCAACGCATTCACACCCCGGACACACCACGATGGAACTCACACCACGCGAAAAAGACAAGCTGCTGCTATTCACCGCTGCCCTACTGGCCGAGCGGCGCAAGGCTCGGGGCCTCAAACTCAATTACCCGGAAGCTATTGCGCTGATCAGCGCCGCGGTGATGGAAGGCGCACGCGACGGCAAGACCGTGGCGCAACTCATGAGCGAAGGCCGCAGCGTGCTGACCCGCGCCGACGTGATGGACGGCATTGCCGAGATGATTTCGGATATCCAGGTGGAAGCCAGCTTCCCCGACGGCACCAAGCTGGTGACCGTGCACCAGCCCATTGTTTAAACCCCGCCCGCCCGACACTCAACAAGGAGCCCACTATGTCTATGCACCCCACTTCGCTGCAAAGCCGCTGCTTGCACAAGCTGGCCGCCCTCACCGCACTGGCTGCAAGTGCGACGGCGTGGGCCCACGACGGCCACGGCATGGAAGGCAGCCATTGGCACGCCACCGATGTCTGGGGTCTGCTGGCTTTGGCCGCTGCGGTGGCCGTGTACTACCACCACCGCAAATAAGCCATGACACCCGGCGAAATCCTCACTGGCGAAGGTGACATCACCCTCAACGCCAATCGGCGCACGGTCACGCTGCTCGTGCGCAATACCGCGGACCGTCCGATACAGGTGGGCTCGCACTATCACTTTGCCGAGACCAACGCTGCCCTGGGTTTCGACCGCGCGCAGGCACGTGGCATGCGGCTGAACATTGCGTCGGGCTCGGCGGTACGTTTTGAGCCGGGACAGGAGCGTACGGTGGAACTGGTCGACTACGCCGGTGGCCGCACCGTCTACGGCTTTCGTGGTTTAACGCAAGGAACCCTCTAAATGGCACGCATGGATCGCCGCGCCTACGCGGAAATTTTTGGCCCCACCGTGGGCGACCGGGTGCGGCTGGCCGATACCGGCTTGCTCATTGAAGTGGAAGCGGACCACACATTGCGCGCTGGCAGCTATGGCGAAGAGGTGAAATTCGGCGGCGGCAAAACCATACGTGACGGCATGGCGCAATCGCAAGCCACGCGGGCGCAGGGCGCGGTGGACTGCGTGATGACCAACGCGCTGATCCTGGACCACTGGGGCATCGTCAAGGCCGACATCGGCCTCCAGGGCGGGCGCATTGTGGGCATCGGTAAAGCCGGCAACCCGGACACGCAACCGGGCGTGGACATCATCATCGGGCCGGGCACCGAAGTGATCAGCTGCGAAGGCAATATCGTCACCGCAGGCGGTATTGATTGCCACATCCATTTCATCTGCCCTCAGCAAATCGAAGAGGCGCTGGCCAGCGGGGTGACCACCATGATGGGCGGCGGCACGGGTCCTGCCACCGGTACCTTTGCCACCACCTGCACGCCAGGCGCGTGGAACATCGAGCGCATGCTGCAAGCCGCAGACGCCTTTCCCATGAACCTGGGATTTTTCGGCAAAGGCAACGCCAGCCTGCCCGCCGCGCTGCGCGAGCAAATCGACGCCGGTGTGATCGGGCTGAAGCTCCATGAAGACTGGGGCACTACGCCCGCGGCCATCAGCAATTGCCTGGATGTGGCCGACGAGATGGACATCCAGGTCGCCATCCACTCCGACACGCTCAACGAATCTGGCTTTGTGGAAGACACGATTGGCGCGACCAAGGGCAGAACCCTGTGCGCTTTTCACACCGAAGGCGCGGGCGGTGGCCATGCACCGGATATTTTGAAAGTGGTGGGGCAAGAGAACTTTCTGCCCAGCTCCACCAACCCGACCATGCCCTACACGGTGAATACGCTGGACGAGCATGTCGACATGCTCATGGTCTGCCACCACCTGGATGCTGGCATTGCTGAGGACCTGGCGTTTGCCGAGAGCCGCATCCGCAAGGAGACGATTGCCGCCGAAGACGTACTGCACGACCTGGGCGCGATCTCCATGATGAGCAGCGACAGCCAGGCCATGGGCCGCGTGGGCGAAGTCATCATCCGCACCTGGCAGACCGCGCACAAAATGAAAGCCCAGCGTGGCTGGCTGGCGCCTGACGCGGGCCGCAGCGAAAGCACCGAATTACAACAACGCAATGACAACTTCCGCGCCAAGCGCTATGTCGCCAAGTACACCATCAACCCGGCCATTGCCCACGGCATCAGCCACGAAGTGGGAAGCGTGGAAGTGGGTAAATGGGCGGATCTGGTGGTCTGGAAACCAGCCTTCTTCGGGGTTAAGCCGTCGCTCATCCTCAAAGGCGGTTTCATCGCCATGGCCGCCATGGGCGACCCCAGCGCCTCCATCCCTACACCGCAACCGGTGCACTACCGCCCCATGTTCGGCGCGTTTGGTGGTGCGCTGCAGCGCGGTTCGCTCACCTTTGTGTCGCAAGCCGGTATGGACGCCGGCATCCAAACCCGCTTCGGCCTGGGCAAGACGCTGGCGGTTGCCCACAACATGCGCGGCGTGCGCAAACAACACATGGTGCACAACCACTACCTACCGAAAATGGAAATCGACGCCCAGACCTACAGCGTGCGCGCCGACGGCCAGCTGCTGACCTGCGAACCGGCGACCAGTTTGCCGATGGCTCAGCGCTACTTTTTATTTTGATGCTCCAAACCTCCAAATGCATATCCCAAGGCGCAGGCCTGGCCGCTGCGCTGCTCAAGCGCGCGGCTACCTTGGAGCTGGATTGGGATACGCGGCAGAAAAGCCGCTTTGAGGCGATCGATTCGGCGGGACGCACGCTGGGCGTGTTCTTACCGCGCGGCACCGTAGTGCGTGGGGGCGATGTGCTGGTGGCCGACGACGGTTCGCTGGTGCGGGTAGTGGCTGCGCCCCAGGCGGTGCACAAGATCACGCATTGCCCCCAGCACGGCACGCCCTATGACCTGATCCGTGCGGCCTACCACCTGGGCAACCGGCATGTGCCGATTGAGCTCAAGCCCGACCACTTGAAAATCGAACCCGACCACGTGCTGGCCGACATGTTGCGCGCCATGCATTTGATCGTGCATTCGGTGGACGAAGCCTTTGAACCGGAGAACGGCGCGTACGCCAGCGGCGGGCATGGACACAGCCACGATCACGATCACGACCACTGATCCTTCAACCATGCTCGATACCAGCTTGATGCAGCTGATGTGGCTGGCCTCACCGGCCTTGCCGATTGGCGGCTTCTCTTACTCCGAAGGGCTTGAGGCGGCGGTGGACGCGCAATACGCCGCCAGCGAAGCCGACGCGCGTGCCTGGCTGCTGGACCAGTTGCACATCACGCTAGCGCGCTCGGATCTGTCCGTGGTGGCGCTGGCCTTACAAGCTTGGGGATGCGGCGACCACACCGAAATTGCCCGCCTCAACGCCTGGGTCCTGCAAACCCGCGAGAGCGCCGAGTTGCGCGCGCAGACTGAACAGATGGGCCGCTCGCTGCTGGAATGGCTGCGCAACCACCAGATGGACGGTGGTGATCTCCAAGCCGACGTGGCCACGCTGGCTGCCATGGACCCGAGCTACCCGCTGGCCTTTGCTTTGGCGGCCCACCACAGCCAGGCGCCTGCGCGTGCAGCCCTGCTGGCTTTTGCGTTTGGCTGGGCCGAGAACATGGTGCAAGCGGCCATCAAATCGGTGCCGCTGGGTCAAAGCGCCGGCCAGCGCATCCTGGCCGCACTGGCCGCTGACATACCGCAGGCGGTGGACCGCGCGCTGGCCACGCCGTTTGACGCATTGCAAGCTTTTTCTCCCATGCTGGCGATTTTGAGCGCGCGGCATGAGGTGCAATATTCCCGCCTTTTTAGATCCTGAAAGACCCGCTATGTCCGCCTTACACCACATCGCCCACCGCACCAAAAAACTGCCCCCTTTGCGCGTGGGCATTGGCGGCCCGGTGGGCTCCGGGAAAACCACGCTCTTGGAAATGCTGTGCAAAGCCATGCGCGAAAAATACGACCTGGTGGCGATCACCAACGACATCTACACCAAGGAAGACCAGCGCTTACTGACCGTGAGTGGCGCGCTACCGGCCGAGCGCATCATGGGCGTGGAGACGGGCGGCTGCCCGCACACGGCGATTCGCGAAGACGCCTCCATCAACCTGGAGGCCATCGACCGCATGCTGGTGGATTTTCCGAATGCCGATGTGGTGTTCATCGAGAGCGGCGGCGACAACCTGGCCGCGACCTTCAGCCCCGAATTGTCAGACCTGACGATTTATGTGATCGACGTGGCGGCAGGCGAAAAAATCCCGCGCAAAGGCGGCCCCGGCATCACCAAAAGCGATTTGTTTGTGATCAACAAAACCGACCTCGCACCCCATGTGGGTGCGAATCTGGACGTGATGCACGCCGACACCACGCGTATGCGCACCACGGCCAAAGGCCTCAAGCCTTTTGTGATGACCAACCTCAAGACGCTCACCGGGCTGAACACCGTGGTGGCATTCATTGAAGAAAAAGGCATGCTCATGACGTGAGGGCGTAAGGGCCTGGGGGCGCGCCGTATCATCCTCGCTTGCTTGATAACCACGAGCCCGCATGATCCGCCTGACTGAACTCAAACTCCCGCTCGCAGCGCTGCCGGTTGCCACACGCCGCGCGGCAGACGCCCCCAGCGAAACCGACGCCGACCGCCTGCCGCTGGCCCAACCGATCGAGGCTCTGCGTGCGCTGGCTGCGCAGGCCTTGGGCGTGGCACCACACGACATCACCGACCTGCAGGTTTTCAAGCGCAGCTTTGACGCGCGCAAAGCAGATGTGCTGGCGGTCTTCATCGTCGATGTCACACTGCAGGCCGACTTGGAACAAGCGGTTCTGGCGCGGGCAGCAGGGCACCCGCACATCGTTGCAACGCCTGATATGGAATACCGCCCGGTAGCGCAGGCACCTGCTGCGCTGGCGCATCGCCCGGTAGTCGTGGGTTTTGGTCCCTGCGGCATGTTTGCCGCGCTGCTGCTGGCACAAATGGGCTTCAATCCGCTGGTGCTGGAGCGCGGCCCGCCGGTGCGCCAGCGCACGCAAGACACCTGGGATTTGTGGCGCAAACGCCATCTGCACGCCAACAGCAATGTGCAATTCGGCGAGGGCGGCGCGGGCACGTTCTCGGACGGCAAGCTGTGGAGCCAGATCAAAGACCCGCGCCACTTGGGGCGCAAGGTCATGGAAGAATTTGTTGCTGCGGGTGCACCGCCTGAAATTTTGGTGGAGGCGCATCCGCACATCGGCACTTTCAAACTCGTGCGCGTGGTGGAGAACCTGCGCGCGCGCATCATCGCGCTCGGTGGCGAGGTTTGCTTCGGGCAGCAGGTCACGGATTTACATCTAGAAACCCATAACGGCGTGCAACAGGTGCGCGGCCTGCAGGTTCTGGATCTGGCCAGCGGCCACAGCCGTGACATCGAAGCCCGCCAGGTCGTGGTGGCGCTCGGCCACAGCGCGCGCGACACCTTTGCCATGTTGCACGCGCGCGGCGTGGCGATGCAGGCCAAGCCGTTTTCGGTGGGCTTTCGCATTGAGCACCCGCAGGGGGTGATTGACCGCGCCCGCTGGGGCCGCCATGCCGGTAACCCGGTTTTGGGTGCGGCCGATTACAAACTGGTGCACCACGCCAGCAACGGGCGCAGCGTCTACAGCTTTTGCATGTGCCCGGGCGGCACGGTGGTGGCGGCGACATCCGAGCCCGGGCGGGTGGTCACCAACGGCATGAGCCAGTATTCGCGCAACGAGCGCAACGCCAACGCCGGCATCGTGGTCGGCATCGACCCCGCCGACTATCCGCACGATATGGACAGCTGGGTTGCAGCCTTTGGCACGGAAGACGGCGCGCACTACGCCGCGCAATCCCAGGAACTGCTGGCGGGCGCGAAGCCCAGCGCGACGCGCGCACACCCTTTGTCGGGCATTGTTTTCCAGCGCGCGCTGGAATCTGCGGCCTTTGTGCAGGGTGGCGAAAGCTATGCCGCACCGGGTCAGTTGGTCGGAGACTTTCTGGACGCGCGTGCATCGACCGCTTTTGGTACGGTGCAGCCTTCGTACCGCCCTGGCGTGCACCTGACCGATTTGGCACACAGCCTGCCCGGCTATGCGATTGCTGCGATCCGCGAAGCACTGCCGGTCTTCGGGCGAAAGATCAAAGGCTTTGACATGGCGGACGCGGTGCTGACCGGGGTGGAGACCCGCACCTCCAGCCCCTTGAAGCTGCCGCGCGGCGAAGATTTGCAATGCAGCAATGTGCGTGGCTTGTACCCCGCCGGGGAAGGTGCGAGCTATGCCGGTGGTATTTTGTCCGCCGGGGTGGACGGCATCCGCGTGGCGGAGGCGCTGGCTTTGGCCAACGGCTCGCTTGGCAACTTGGAAGCGCTGGCTTAGCGCGCGTCGCGCAAGGCAGCGATGCGCTCCTCAATCGGCGGGTGGGTCGAGAAGAGTTGGCCGATACCGCCCGCAATCCCGAAAGCTGCCACGCTCTTGGGCAATTCGCCCGGCGTCATACCGCCCAGCCGCGCCAGCGCGTTGATCATGGGCTGGCGATTACCCATCAGCTGCGCGGCGCCTGCATCGGCGCGGAACTCACGCTGGCGGCTGAACCAGGCGACCACCATGGCGGCTGCAAAGCCCAGAACAATATCGAGCACGATGGTGGTGACGTAATAGCCGATGCCCGGGCCGCTACGCTCCTCGTCGTTTTTGCGCAAGAAGCCGTCTACGGCGTAACCGATGACGCGGCTCAAGAAAACCACAAAGGTGTTCATCACGCCCTGAATCAGCGTCATGGTCACCATATCGCCGTTGGCAATATGCGCGATTTCGTGGCCGAGGACGGCCTCCACTTCGTCGCGGGTCATACCCTGCAGCAGCCCGGTGGATACGGCCACCAGCGCGGAATCACGGAAAGCGCCGGTTGCGAAGGCATTGGGCTCGCCTTCAAAAATACCAACCTCCGGCATGCCAATGCCGGCCTGCTGCGCAAGCCTTTGCACGGTTTGCACAATCCACGCCTCGTCGGCGTTTTGCGGTTGCTCGATCAGCTGCACGCCGGAACTCCACTTCGACAGCGGTTTGCTGATCAAGAGCGAGATGAATGCGCCGCCAAAACCGATGACCAGCGCGTAGCCCAGCAGCAAGCCCAGGTTCAGCCCGCTGCCCGTCAGGTACTGGTTCACGCCCAGCAGACTGGCCACCACGCCCAACACCACGACGACCAACAGATTGGTCAACACCAGCAACACGATTCGTTTCATCGAGACCTCAAAGGTAAAGGACAGACGTCCATCGTACGCAGTGCACGAAAAGCCCTACGGCGTAATCACATATAAGGCCTGTGGTTTTCCAGGGCGAAACACCGACGCATCACGGTAAAAATCTGGCGCCTCATTGGCGCTGCACCAACCGGGTACACCCATCACCGGCAAATGCGCGAAAGGTTTTGACGCGAGCAAAGCAGCGCGCAAGGTGTCGGCAACGGCACTGTCAAAGGATGCACGCGCGCCGTCTGCGGGGCGCACGCGGTACACATGCGCGGTTATGGCTTTGCGCGGACTGCACAACTTCTCCAGCAAAGCGTGGCCAAACAATTGCAAGTGCGCCTGCGCCCACAGCGGACGCAGCGACCCGAACAAGGCATCCCAGTCTTTCGCCTGTAGCGCGTCCAACAAGGCATCGGGAGCGGATAAAAACGCGGCGTTTTCATCAAACACAGTCAACGCATCACGCGCCGCACCACGCTGAGGACCAATACCATGCAGCGTGATGTGCGCGGCCTGCAACTGATTCAGCCGGTTTTTGGTTTGCGGGTAATGCAGCCAGCACAGGCCATTGAAAAAATCATGCAAACCATCGCGCGTGGGAACCTGGCGGGTGCGAAAAATGAAAGCCTCGTAGGCTTCGCCTTCAGGCAAGACGGCTTGGGCCACAAACTCAACACCCGCAGCAGACAGCAACGCAGAGGGTGCGCCGTTCAGGGCTTGCGCGCAGGACGCGCCGCTCAGCACCCGCTGGGCCAAAGGCTCCCCCGCCGCCCGCAGCGGGGCCAGCCAAGGCATGGCCCAGTCAATGGCGGCTAAGTCTGCAACCGCCACTGCAAGGCTTCGCCACTGGCCAGAGGTTTGAGCTCCGCAGCGCCAAACGCAAAACTCTCAGGTGGTGTCCAGCTCTCACGGAGCAGGGTGATCTGGCCACTGTTGCGCGGCAGGCCATAAAAATCTGCGCCGAAAAAGCTGGCGAAACCCTCCAGCTTGTCCAGCGCACCAGCGGCATCAAAAGCCTGCGCGTACAACTCCATGGCGGCGTGCGCGGTGTAGCAACCAGCGCAACCGCTGGCGTGTTCCTTCAGGTGTGCGGGATGCGGCGCACTATCAGTACCCAGAAAAAATTGCGGCGCGCCGCTGGTGGCGGCATCCACCAGGGCCTGGCGGTGCAGCTCCCGCTTCAGTACCGGCAGGCAGTAGAAGTGCGGACGCACGCCGCCCAAAAAGATAGCGTTGCGGTTGTAGAGCAGGTGGTGCGCGGTGATGGTGGCGGCCGTGAAGGGGCCTGCGCTTTGCACATATTGCGCGGCCTCGCGCGTGGTGATGTGTTCGAACACAATTTTGAGTTCGGGGAAATCGCGGCGCAGGGGTATCAGCTGCTGGTCGATAAAAACGGCTTCGCGGTCAAACAAGTCGATCTCAGGTGATGTGACTTCACCATGCACCAACAGCAGTAGCCCGGCGCGCTGCATGGCTTCCAGCGTGCGGTAGGTCTTACGCAGATCGGTGACGCCCGCAT
>Ga0214921_10006192_pt1 | contig 16512 bp, 17 predicted proteins | sample LL1505_MetaG_FD_177992 | JGI IMG/M metagenome (GOLD analysis project Ga0214921, IMG submission 177992) | Freshwater microbial communities from Lake Lanier, Atlanta, Georgia, United States - LL-1505 | ecosystem: Environmental > Aquatic > Freshwater > Lake | place: USA: Georgia | collected...
AAAAATAAAAACAGTATCATATTTTACAAATATTGATATAAATATTAATCCTACAAAATTTATAGATTTCGAATATGATTTAATATTTATTTTAACATTAGATTATGGTTATAAACCATTAGAAGATATGTATAAACTTGGCAAAAAATTTAGTAAGGTAGGTACAGAATCAGAAGCAACTTTATTACATCCTATTTTAAAAATATATAGAAATGATTTTGAGTTGATAGATATAATTCATTTTGATGAAGATTTATTTACAGATTTTACAGATGAAAACAAATATTTTTATAAGCTCTTACGAACATTGAAACCATATTTTTTATAAATATTCAATTGAATAAAAATTGTCTGCTCTCAATAGAATTTTTAAAACAAATTCTATTATGAGCGACTGATCTTTATAGAAAGTCTTGCAGACTTTCTATAAAAATTGTACCGATGTGTTTAGAATTTTATTATTTCCTAAAGGAAATTATAAAAATTGAAAAAAACAGAATATACACGTTATAATATATTGTATGTTCACTGATAACATAGAACCCAGATATTCTTCACGTCTAATCACATATCGTGATGTAGTACGTGGGAAACAACCAACATATTGCGCTGTCGCACTTAGAGCAAAAGAAAAGCCCAAAACACTATTTAAAGATTTGCGGTTTGGCGACGACCTTTTATTCCTGATTGCATCATATTTATCTATATCTGAAGAATTATTACCTAAAGATGATGAAATTACATCTTTGATGTGGTTCATTGGTAGTTATGATTTGAGAATACTTAATGATAAAACCTTGATGTGCCGTAGATTAGGATGTTGGCTACGTCAAGATTGTTCGGAGTATACAGGTAGACTATGTCGACCTATTTCTAGATGTCGTACTTGTACCAATCCTAAGTATAGTAGATGTAATGCGTGTATAAGAAAATTTGACATACAATCAAGTAGTATATTTCGTGCTCCATTTCATTTTGGTGGATGGATTAGAATGATTGCGATTAACCCAATTGTTTACATTACTAGATTAACAGAAAATAAGGTAGGAACATTATTTTGTCGGAATGCAAGTTCTTTAGAAAAGAAAACAAGTGCAGCTCCAAAATTATACGTTTCTAGCCCAAGGGCAATTGCGTGTGATGATCAGTTTCAAACCAGAACATGCAAAAAGGTGATTAATCAACATATTTCATTGCAACAAAAACATAAACACGCATTAACCAAGAAACGTTCAGTTGATCAACGTAAGCTTTATCAAAGTAGAATTTTTGATAGAGTAACTAAAAATATGAAATTGTTTTCAGCTGAAAGTTGCTATTCAGACCAAGACTACTGGGATATTGAATATGAATCTTATATGGGCGACGATGATTCTGATAATTAATTTATTTATAATTATGAATAAATAACAAATATATTGAAATTAATGACGGGATTATATGTATAAATAATAAATGTGTAAATGTTATTCTATAATAAGCATATTCTCTATTTAATGTACCTGGGTTTGTATAATGTAAAGAAAAATAATAAGGTTTATATTTGTTAAAATATTCAATTGATTTTTGATTATGAATTTGAACTTGGTAATAAAATAATGTTTTATTTATTATAAAAATTATAATTACCATAGTTGAACACATCACCCAAACATTAAAAAAATTACATAAAAATGATTCATATCCAGCTAATAAATTAGATATTAGAACCATAGTTATATCTATTTTTTTAACTAAACTATCATTGTGCACTTCATGCCAATGTAATGTTGTAGTTATATATAAACATAATTTAAAAAACCCTAATACATATTTAGAAAAATAAAATAAAAAAAATGCTTCTCCTAAAATAAAGAATGCACTATATTTTCCATAACTTGATACATATTTTGGTAACATTAAATAATTTGGTAAATATTCTGTATATGCCTGGGCAGATAAATAATTATTCATATTATTTTAAATACATATTATTATTTTAAATACATATTATTTCTATAAGTTATTTATAAAATAATTAACTATATTAAACATGTATGATCATTTTTATATAATAACTTTTATTTGGGTTTTATTTTGGCAAGGAATATTAACATTACCACCTGGACCACGTGAAATAAAATCAACACTTAGATTACATTTTTTGAACGGTATTTTAAGTACTATTTTAGGTACATTATGTTTAGTAGGAATTATACCAGAAGTATTTCCTACTTCATGTGTTTTTGGATATATGATTACAGATTTAATAAATATGTTATTAAATGATTTTATTTTTAAAGTAAAATCATATCATAGTCCATCAGCACGAAAAATAGAATATTTTCATCATAGTTTATGTGCAATTGTTTGTTCAGTTTCTAATAAATATAAAACATATTGTACAGTAAATATGAATCCAATAATAACTATAATGTTAGCAGAAATATCAACTCCATTTTTAATTGCATGGAGATCGACAAATCAAGAAAATATAATATTAGGAATATTATTTTTTATTACATTTATTCCTATGAGAACAATTTATCAATGTATATTTTTTATGCCATCTCTATTTAATTCGTGTAATAATGTAATTGGTTTTGGATTAATTATTCCATATATATTATTACAATTATTTCTTACTTATCAACTTTTAATAAAAGCTAAAAAAATATTATCAATAAAATAAATAATTACTTTTTGGTAATCGAAAATACAATAGCACTCGCATTATCAGCACTATTACCAAAATTTATTTTTCCTAATAGATTGTTACGTGTTAGGAATGATGATGCAATCTTCTGAATTCCCTCTACATTAGACAATGCATCAATACATGTTGAATGTGTTACAAATTCATGAACAGTTTCATCTGTCATATTATCCCATACACCATCTGATGCAATCACACCAATGACTAAGTTTGTTTGACTCATAATTGATTTAATATCAATTTCAAATATATCAGGTTCGCACGTAAGCCCGTATTCGTGAAGAAAAAAATCTCCTGAACTTCGTGTGAATGCAAGGCTAGTATCATTTGGCCCACTTACCAATGAACCAAATTCATGACTAACATTTTTATAATACGCACCTTTTTTCCCACTAACTACTACATTACCATCAGAATCATTTGCAAATATAGGTTCAAAATTTTTATCGTATTCAAATTTCATCATCGGTTTTAATGGATCTACAGTCGATGGTCTAAATGCTAACATTCTCTTATATTCAAGAATATTTTCAGGTGAATGATCACCAATTAAATCCAAGTAATTAGAAGGAACATCAGAAATTGAAGTGGTACCTATTTTATGTTTCGGTAAAAAACAACTAGTAGGTGAATATAATACTGCTTTACTATCTCCTAAATTTCCACAATACATAATATCATTGATAATCATAAGAACAGTAATAGTTGTTCCTCCATGGATTGGTCTAGTAAAATGAATATCATGAAATAGTGTTCCTGTATCTGGGTTCACGTAACATGGATTTACTAGTCTATTACATTTTTTAATAATACTCTCTCTAATAGATGCGTGTGTATTCATGATAATTTGTTTTAGAAAATTATGAGGGTTAGTATATGCTTCTAAATAATTAGCAGCTAACTCTATTTCAATATTAGTTTGTGCTGTTTCTGAAGCAAGTTCACCGTGTTCTATACCATGCCCGTCACCTACAAATAACAATACTATTTTTTTATCAGGAGATACCATCACCTTTACTCTATCTTGTTGTGACCTATTTCTAGATCCACCAATATCATTCCCGTATGCAAAACTCATACTAAATGATTCATTTTCATATTGAGATGGTTCAACCATAACAATAGATTCTGTATTAAATGTGCACATTGCTGACATAATTACTATTATAATTACTGTATACACATTAATTTTCAATTTTTAGTTAGTATTGCGTTTATAATAAACAATTTGGTTTAAAGGTATTAATTATTATACATATATGGATGAAACAATTAACATATTTAATACTCACGATAAGCTAGATCGCGAATGTGACGATGGTAATATTGAATATAAACGTGAACTATTAAATTTAGATGAAGATAAATTCAACAAAAGATTAACACAAATGAAATATAGATTATTTGAAGGTTTTGGGGAGTGTTTATATTTTATCGGCGTAGGTGATGATGGAAGCTTATTAGGTTTGGATATTAAAGAATATACTGAATCAATTAAAAATTTAGAAGATATTGCTATAAAATTAGATTGTTCCATTTTTAAATTATCAGAAGCAAATAAAAATAATTGTCATATGGGCGAATTTCTAATAAGAGAAAATGATAAAAACAATTATTTAGATATTAAAATTGGTGTTGCTGGTAATGTTGACTCTGGTAAGTCAACTACAATTGGTACTTTAACAAAAAATATACTTGATGATGGCCGTGGTAAAGCTCGTGTTCATGTTTTCAATTACAAACACGAAGTAGATTCTGGAAGAACAAGTTCAATTGGTCATCAAATATTAGGTTTTGATAAAAATGGTAATATTATTAATTCAAAACATTCATGGGGAGAAATTGCAAGTCAATCTGTTAAGTTAATTTCATTTTATGATTTAGCAGGGCATGAAAAATATCTTAGAACTACTATTTATGGATTATCATCAATTTATCCAGATTATTGTTTAATTATGATAGGAGCAAATATGGGTATAAATCATATGACTCGTGAACATATTGGACTGTGTATTAATTTAAAAATACCATTTATTATTTTAGTAACTAAAATAGATATGGTGCCACAAAATGTTTTAGAAGAAACAATGCAAAAAATTAATAATATGTGTAAAAATAGAATTAGAAAGATACCATATATTATTAAAAATATGTCAGATATAATTAACGTAATAAAAAATATTAAATCAGATAGTATAGTACCAATTATTCAAATATCAAATGTTACAAATACTAATTTAGATTTAGTAAAATCTTTATTTCATTTGTTACCAATGAGAAATGATTACAATCAATATGTTAATAAACATGTTGAATTATTAATTGATAATACATATTCAGTAACTGGTCATTCAACAATTGTATCTGGAATGTTAAAAAGTGGTACTATTAAAGTAAATGATAATTTATTATTAGGCCCTTTTTATGATTCTACATATAGACAAGTAAAAGTAAGGTCAATTCATTTAAATTACAAAGATTTAAAAGAAGCATATGCTGGATCATTTATTTGTATTTCTTTAAAAAACATTTTAAGAAGAGATATTAAAAAAGGAATGATCATAACATCAGAAGACAATAATCTAAAAGTTGCAGTTAAACAATTCATTGCACAAATTCATATTTTACATTCACCTACAACAATTAAAGAAGGTTATCAACCGTTTGTTCATATAGACCATGTTAGACAGGCTGTTAAACTATTAGAGATACTTAATATTGAATCTAAAATTGAAGACAATAATAAATTGTTAAGAACTGGTGATAAAGCTGATGTTAAATTAGAATTTCTTATTAAACCCGAATATATTAAACCAGGAATGAGATTAATATTTAGAGAAGGTAAAGTAAAGGCATTAGGTAAAGTTTTAGAAGTATTAAACTAAATAAAATTTGATTATAAATAACTATATTTATAATCGAATATTTATAATGGGATTATGTTTTAGTAAGAATAATAAAAAGTTAGCTTTAAAATTTCCACATGGATTATCATATATTGAATACGATGGTAAAAAATCATTTATTAAAAAAGATAATATAAATAATTTTTTAAAAAATATTTATTTGTATAGTAAATGGAATAATTGGATAGTATATAATGATGAAAATAATCAACACACAAGGAAAGGTCATTGTAAAGGAATAATTGCATGGAATAAAAATAAGATATCTTGGCTATGTCATTCTGTTCCTAAATTCCCAAATATTTTTTCTGGTAATACTATATCTGATATAGAAGATAGTGAACTTATTTATGGTCAATCATTTCAATATATAGAATTTGATTATAATGCCATTATGATTAAAAATATTATGAAACAATTAGATATTATGAATGCAAATGTTTATATAAATAACTCTGATTATAAATATAAACATGTTGAAGAAATAAATGTTAGTAAATTAATTATTAATAATAATATAATACATATTGCTAAATCTCCTAATTTAGAAATAGATATTTATGGTGATTATATTGTAAAAGAATATAATTATAAATGGTTTGTAGAAACATGGATACGCGGACACCATATTAATAATCATAAAGTTATTGATATTAAAAATCTTAAATTTGATAATATAGAATATACTGAAAGTCAAGATCATTCTAAATGGGCTGTATCAAATAATGAATATTATTTCATTGGTGATTTGAATAGAATGACATCACAATATAAAAGAGGTGGTGGTGGTTTTATTTGTAAAGATATTCAAATAGTAAATGCATTAAATAGTTTAATTTATAAGTCATAATATATGCCAAAGAAAAATGGTGCTGTGATATTTATAACAGATACTAATAGAATTTTATTAGTTCGCGATAAAAGAAATCATCAATGGATGGTTCCGGGTGGTGGACTTAACCCTGGTGAAAGATCACGCGATGGTGCATTTAGAGAATTCTTTGAAGAAACTACATTTACTATTGATCCAAGAAAAATTATAAGTGAATCTAGATATAATTATATTAATAGTTTTGGTGATTCGACAGCTATATTTATTATAAGATCAAATCAAAGGTTTGGTACTTTTAGAAGAACCAATGAAACGGATGCAATATATTATATAAAAATTAATGATTTTAAAAATTTGGTTAATTTAGGAATTCCACATCATACTGTAAAGGTGTTACGCCCAGTTGTTATTAAATCAAGTAAAGAATTATTACATTTGCTATAAAAATAGCATATAAACACAATTATAATAATATAATTATGTTTAGATACAAACAACTTTTAACAAATAAACGTTTTATATCTTATAAAACAAATAATAATTTTAAGCCACCCACTCCTAATCCAAATTTTATAATGATATTTATTATATTTTATACTATTTCTAATGATAGAACAAAATAAATATATTTATTTTTTTAGTAAATTTTTTTCCTTCAATATAAAAAAAAGTGAATATTCATTTTACACTTTTAGATTTCATTTAAGAATAAAATATCTAGATTAATATAATGAGTGAAAAAAGTTGTTTGTATATATGTAACATATGCAATAAATCATATTCTAGTAATAATAGTCTATGGAATCACAACAAAAAATATCATACTGAAATAACTGTGAAAGTTTGATAAAGACTGATGAAAAGACCGAAATAATCAGTCCAAAAAAATTTATATGCAGATATTGTAATAAAAATTATAATAATAAAAATTCACGATGGTCACATGAACAAAAATGTAAAATTACTAAAACAGCTGATAAAGATTTAGAACTAGAAAAAATTAAATTAGAAAAATTAAAAGAAGAAAATAAATTAATCAAGTTAAAAATTAAATTACAAAATATAAAAAGATTAGATAATAAAACTTTCAAAGCAGTAAATAAATATTTAATGGATAGAAGCTATAATAATAATGTTAATTCAAATAATACAATTAATAATAATTATCAAATATTATCTATTGGTAATGAACAATTAAAAGATAAAAAAAAATAATAAATTTTAAATTATGTGCTTTAGAAAAAATGGTAGAAATAGTACACTGTGGTAACTATCTGCTCTCAATAGAATTTGTTTGAACAAATTCTATTATGAGCGATTGTGGTCTCATTATTCTATTTGCAATGCAAATAGAATAAGAGCCGCATCATAAATTTAAAAATATAGTTATAACAAATTTGAAAGATAATTTTGCTTATAAATATGATGAAAATAAAGGATATTTTATTACAACAACAAAGAATGAAGTATTTAATGATCTTGTATCATATAGAATAACTGATATTGAAGAAATATATGATGAATTATCTTCTGCCAACAAAATTGATGATAAAACTAAAGAATTAATACAAAATTTTTTAGATAAAATCCAAAATGAAGATCAACCATTTACTGATCACAATGAAGATATTCAATATCCAAATTATAAATCATATAAAATAAATAATATTAAAATTTTGTTATACAACAATCAAGATAAAATAACTAAAGATATTGCGTTATTGTTTTCTGATGATACAGTAGTTAAGAGTGTTTGATTAATATTTTCTATGTTAATATATATATGGCTGTACCGATTACTTTAATTACTAGTGCTAATTTTACTGATTTTAATGGGGGGGATTTTACTAGAACAAGAGGCTTTGCTTCTAGTGACGATGGAAAAAGAATGTATGCTACAATAGTTGGTACATCTGGTTATGGAATTATGATTTCTACTGATTATGGAGTTACATGGTCATCTTCTAATCCAAACGATGGTAATACTTCTTGGAGTATTACATCAATCGCATGTAGTTCTGATGGAACTATAGTATATGGTGCTAATTTAGGTAATGGACTTTATAAGTCTATAGATTCTGGTGTAACTTGGAGTTATATTACTAGTGGTGCTGCATTATCTGGTCGAGAAAATATAGATTTTCCTGGTGTAACAACATATAATGTATATCAAGTTGCCTGTGATGCAACTGGAAATAAATTAATTATGACAACAAATTTCAGTGAAGTTATTTATCGTTCTATAGATGGGGGTATAACATGGACTGATATATATACTATACCAAATTCGTCACTTACACCACAGACTCCTATTTTGTTAACTAGTAATGTTAATGGAAGTATTTTATATGCTGCATTCAATGGAACTGATAATAAAATATATAAAAGTACAGATAATGGAACTACATGGTCACCAATAACTACTATTGGAAATATTACCGGCCCTTTTCATTATATATCTACTAATTTAACTGGTGATTTTATTTTTGCATCTGATAATATTGGTAATGTAAATATATTTTACGAAACACATGCAGCACAAGGTGTATTAACAGCTACAAATGGTAGCTTATTTTTAATAGCTTCATCTTATAATAATGGTAACAGTGTAATTGTTATGAAAAACAATACAGCACAAACATTTTCTGTACAAAATTTATTTCCACCTGGACCAATACCAGGATCACCAGATGTTCCCTGTTTTAATGAAGGTACTAAAATTTTATGTTATAGAGGTGGTAAAGAAAAATACATTAATATTGAAGATATTAGAAGTGGATATTTTGTAAAGACACTAAAAAATGGGTATGTTCGTGTTTCTATGATTGGAACCAGTAAATTAAACAATAATAATACTGATAGATTATATATTTGTAAAACTGATAAATATAAAGAACTAACTGAAAATTTAATAATTACTGGCGGTCATGCTATATTAACAAATAGTTTAACAGATGAACAAAAGAAAAAATCAATAGATATGATGGGAAAATTAATGTATACTGACAATAAATATAGATTATTAGTATGTCTTGATAATAGAGCATCACTTTATGAAAAACATGGTGTTTTTAATATTTGGCATTTGGCATTAGAAAATGATAATTGGTCTGCTAATTATGGAATCTATGCAAATGGTCTTTTAGTTGAATCATGTACTAAAAAATATCTAAAAGAGAAATCAGGTATGACTTTAATTGAATAAAAATATTTTATTATTATATATAAATGAAAACAATAATTATAATATTACTTGCATTATTAATAATATTTATTATAAATATAAATGAAAAGTTTATGGATTTTGATCCAAGTGAATGGTTTCGTAGAAACAATATTCCTGAATCTATTTGGTGGAATGCAACACGCAGAACAAGAAATATGAGTTACGATTTACGTGGTGATCCTCTTATAAATTAAATATCATATCAACACGTCCTTCTCTAATGTACGATGAATCATACTTTTCTTCAATCATTTCTTTTGTTAAGTTTGTTGTAAGAATAACAACAACGTTCGGATATAATGTAAGATTAATATCATCGAATAAATTATTATATGTTGTTTTATTATAAACTTCTGTTGGAATATGGTCATGTATTTTAGCTTGTTTATTATGGAATGTTTCAATTAGAATATCAAATTCATCAATTAATAAAATCAATGGAGTATTAATTGTTGGATTCACTTGATTATAAATATTTTCTAAGTTATCACCAGGTGTAGTTGGATTATATGTTTTACATAATACTCCATTCATTTCCTTTGCAATTAATATACCCATGATTGATTTACCAGTTCCTGGATTACCAGAAATCATAATAACACATCGGTTATTATCTTTATAAAATGGTATCACTTGTTCAATAATATTTTGTTGATTAGGTTTTGGTATAAAACGTGTACAATTCAGTCGTCGCTGTTTATACATAAAATTCCAATAGTTTCCTTTACGAACATAAAGATCAATAAAAATATCAGTTTCTTTAACTACTTCGTCTTGTTTATATTTCAATTTGTCAAATTGAGAACGTGTACATAAACAATATAGTGTTTTAGTGGTTTTTTCGGTTGTTGCTGTTAAAATATAACCAATGTAATATTTACCAACAAAAAATCCTGATGGATCATCTTGTTCATCCCGCATAGTTGAATATTTAATTTTTTTAGTAATTGTTGTAATTAAGTTATTTTCGGTAATACAATAAAAAGAATAACCAAATAATAAAAATGGTACTATTATCAATGTCCATAATATGGATATTGATGATAATATAATCGTGTATAATACTGCTAATATCATATAAATTTAATCATATATAAACAATTATATTAATTTCAATTTTTATAAATATTTAAAAAAATAATTTTATATATTTAATAATGATTAGTGTAAGACACTCTATGCGTAAATTCTCCTCAGTATCAGCATTGTCTGTATTTCAAAATTCTTGTTATAAAAAGTTAGATTTTAAAATTAGTGAAGAAGCTAATGTTAAAGATGCTGTATTGAGATTCAGTGCATTTAATATTGGTTGTTTAGCTGTAGTAGATAAAAATGAAAAAATAGTTGGTGTTTGTTCTGAAAGAGATTATATAAATAAAGTAGCATCGCAAGATAAAGAAATGGTAAATATGAAAGTTAAAGATATTTGTACATATGGACCAAATATTATTGTTGCAAGAAAAAATGATACTCTTGATATGTGTATGAACAAAATGATGTTCAAAGATATTCGCCATTTATTGATTATGGATGAAAAAAATATAGATTGTATTGGTATGATCTCTATTAAAGATGTTATTAAAGAAATTTTAAAAAATAAATCAGAAACAATCACTAGATTGAGTGATTTTAAAATGGGTAAAGGTGCGTATTTTAGTAGTGAATAAATAATTTATTCTAGTTTTATTTTTAGATATTCAATAATATCATCTGTATTATTAATCTTTAATTTTTCTAAAGCATATATTATATTTTTAATATTATAATTATTAAATTTATTTATATTTTTAGTAATGGACCAAACTAAACAATTATTTATATTATATTTAGTTTAATTAAATCTAATAATATATTTGATATATGGTAATAATTAAACTCTTGATATTCTTTTTTAATAATTGATATTATTAAAAAATATATATTATAATCAATGGTTATATTCAAATTTACAAAAATTCGTAATATATTCATTAATTTGTTAGAATTAACTATATAATAATTATCAGTAAATCTTTTTTGCAAAGCAATTATAATATATTTATCAATAGTTATTTTAAATTTTAATAAAACATTTACAGTAATCATTATATTATCAAATGTAAAATTATCAATATCATTTTTAATAGAGACTAATAAACATTTCATAATATAATCATTTGGTTTTATATTTAATTTTTCAAGGGACCATAATATATTTGTAATAGAAAATGAATCAAATAGTCTATAATAATAAGCTATTTGATTAATTAATTTAGTTATTATTAATTTACTTGGTAATATAATAGAATAATACATTATAATGGATAAATCATTTTTATTTGGCATATCATACCATTTATTTACACATTCTTCAAAGTATTTGCTACGTAGAATATAATCTTTATAATATTTACATTTAACAGTAGATAAATATTGTAATGATTTTATTGAATCAGTAGTTTGGATTTTTCTTTAGAAAAAACACTAGATTCATTATATTTTAATTCTCTGATATTCTTTTTATAATAGTTCATAATTAATAAATTATTTAAGAAGTGATTAGTAATTCTATTCGTTCATAATCTAATTTGCTTTGCAAATTAGATTGAGAATAGACAATTTTTATAGAAAAATTGAAAGAATCATATTTTGGATATCTATTTTATATATAGTGATAATGGTTATATTTTAGATTGATGTTTAATGCTCGTTTTAGATCGCTAAATATAGAGCTTTGTTATAGAAAGCCATGATTTCTATAACACTTATGGAATATGAACTATCATAGAAGATATTATAATTTCATATACCAGAAGGATACACTAGTATTTTTGATAAAAAAGGACGCTTTTTATGATCAAAACTGCTAAGGTAGTAAGTTCTATTTTAAACAATTGTATATTGATTTGAGTTTGCACTTAATTGTTAATTATGAGAAACTAATAACATGTTATGCCATTTTATTGCATATCAATGTAGTAATCTTTTGATAGTTTTGTGTTAGTTGGTATTACTATTCTGACCATTGTGTTATTTAATATACTAATATCATTAGTGACATTTGGAACAATTTGATTCTTCGGATCTCCGTCTTCCGTCATAAATAAAAATCAAAAAAATCATGAGCCAGTATCTTAAAGGTATTAGGTTACAAAAAGGAAATTATCCTAAATAAAAATTAATTTATGTATTATAAGTTTAATTTTGGTATTTTTAAAAATTGAAATATTTTCTTTATAATGGGCTTAATTTAAAGATTTATTCTTGGGTTGTTTAGAACCATAGAACTAATTGACGAAAGCCTTTATAATTCTACTATATATAAACATGTTTCTTGGGGATCAGCACCCAGTGCAGTTCTTAATTGAACTGTATGTTAGCTTGACAAAACATGTGGAAAATCTTAGAAGAATTTAGGAAATAATCAGGAAGTGAAGTGGGAAAGAACTTTCCAAGAATCAAAATTCCAGTCAGAAATGACATATGGAGCAGGCAAATCTAGCTTGTCAAACTAGAGTCCACACCTGAGCATAAGGGTATGGCTATTAGTTTGGTTTCTTTGCAATGATAGTATCTAGGAGTAGTGTCCTATTGACAAGTGCAATTTTTGGTATTTGGGAACTGATACCGTGAAAGGGTTACACCCTTAGAAGTTTCTCACGTCTCCAAAAGGAGGGCCTCGTGAATTCAAAAAAATGGCTTTAATTGAAGTATCGTCTGATCGTACGTGCTTCTTCCTGACAGGGTTAAACAACAGATTGCTCAAACAAACCAAAATCTATCTGGAGAGAATTTACTCCAGACGTTGCTTGTTGCGAAAAACAAGCCGGGTTTTGATTCTCTCACATTTACTGGTGAAATTGAGAGAGTTGGCCCTGATGCCGTCTTTAAAGACGAAGAGTCGATGTCGATTTCTATTGCAAATGGCATTCGTGTCTACGATTTTCCGGGAATTTTCAGACTATCGCCACTCCCACGAGACCAACATCGATTTAACTTTTATCTTTTCAAGTTGTGCCAAAAAGCCAGAGACCTTCAAGATCTTTGGCTTGCAAGTCGTAATAAGACAAATCGTGCTAGTTTTGAGAGGTCATTACGTGATTACAACACTGCATTGAACTTTCTTCAACAGCATCTGAGGACCGACACATGTGACGCTGACATCGAAGCCAAGCGGGAGCTAATCAGATCTATGCGTTTCTACCAAGACATTTACAGGTTTCGCGATTCGATTCCGTCACAACAGCCTGCTCAGCTCGCCAAATCACCAGCTCCAGAGGTCCCAACGCGAGCTGTTAACTACGATGGAATGAAGATCCTTTCAACTGTTGTGCATCGTATTAGGATTCCAAAAACCCAACATATGCTGACAAAGAAGTCTGGTGGAGGGGTTGCATTTGGGTTTTATTCAAAAGAGGAGGTCATTGCCATGTTCATGGATGCGGTTGAGAAGGCAGGTGTTGATGATCTCAAATGTGTCCAAATAACTGGTCGATCTAATTTTTCAGGCGGAGCTTTGTGGACTTTAGCAGGTCAGTTTTACTTGGAGTTGAGCTTTGTCCATAACTTTTCACTGGCAAAGCTTCCATCAACAAGTTCCAAGATCAAAGCATGCTTACTCAATCTTCCCATGCGATCATCTGATCTGGAGAGAATATTGAATCTAGAGAGCGAGTTGGCTAGCCCAGCAAATCTTCATGCTATTGGTCCATACTTGGGCTTTCACTTGAAGGTGCAGAAGAAGGTCAAAGAGCTCATGAACGCTTCATTTGGTCGACCCGACTTTGGTTGGATCTGTATTGACTGTTACCGCCCTTCATGCAATCACTGGAACGTCCTTCGTAAGCCAGCTGAAGGTGAACGTTCAGTTGCAAAATGCACACAATGCAAAATCGCTGAGTTCTGTTTGAAATGCACAAAAGCCTCTCATGGTGGTGAGTGCGACAGACTGGATGAAGCTACACAGCAGTGGAAATTGGACAACACAAGACCATGCCCAAGATGTCATGCCAATGTCCAGAAGGATGGCGGGTGCAATCACATGAGGTGCCACCGTGCGTGTGGTGCACACTTCTGTTGGCTCTGCAATGAGCTATATGAGGCAAATGATGTTAATGGACACTATATTGGTACGGATCCATATGGAGCATGCAGTGGACAACCTTACATTCCGCCTGCTGCACCACCGCTTGTTGCTGCTCCTGTTGGTAATGCAGCAGCAAGTGGTGGTGCAGCCGGTGGTGGTGCAGTCGGTGGTGGTGCAGCAGGTGGTGGTGCATTCGGTGGTGGTGCAGCAGGTGGTGGTGCAGCCGGTCGTGGTGCAGCCGGTCGTGGTGCAGCCGGTCGTGGTGCAGCCGGTCGTGGTGCAGCCGGTCGTGGTGCAGCCGGTGGTGGTGCACATAGACGAGCAGAAGATCTTTTCCAACTAGCCATCCAAACTATGCGTGCAAGGAGAGTGGGTAACCAAAACCAGCTAGCTGATGCTGATTTGTTGGGTATAAATGAGACTAGGGCTTTTTTGACAATCCTTCTCGAAGACCCTGAACTATTGGCTATGGAACTGAGGTTAACGATAGAAGAAAGGAGTGACCTTGTCAGTCTAGTCTTAGAGATGATAGCGTAGAGAATTTAGATATGTATGACTGCTAACCAAGCTTTAAGAACCATTATCGGGAAGAAAATGAAACAAAAATTAATTTATGTCACTGCGATTAAATATATATTCTATATAAAATTCTCTGATCTCAATGAGCAAATAGATTAAAGATATTTTTTTCTAAAAAATATCTTTAATTGTACCAATGTGTTAGAACCCATCTACTAGAATTTCCTAAAGGAAATAATAAAAATTGAATTTTTAAGTGATTATAATAAGTTAATAAAAGATATGGTGTCCTGTAACTATTAAGGAAGCGTTGGTATTAATTTACCAACCGATGCATTGACTGACTAGTGCGGTCAGTGCCCCTATTTAAATTTATAATTGATTTTTAATTTTACTAACCGCAAAAGCGGCAGATAATGCGTAATGGATTAGATCCAGGTCTGATGAGTGATGGTAACTCATTTAAACACGCATAATACATGATATAGCGACCAAGAGCTCCCGTCTGTGATTACACGGGGAGTGATCTGGCATATAATTGATGGAGATATTTAAATCGCTAGTTAAAGCTAGTTCTCTGTCTTAATTGACAAAAGGGATTATTCATCGGGTAGTCTAGATTTATTATCTTCTGGAGAAGAATCCAGTTAAACTTATTGTTAGCCTACCCAATCAAAAAGGAAGGTATCAGGAATTGGCTAATTCTGATTTAAAAAAAAATAAATCTGTATTCACTTTTTACTAGATTTGGTAGAAGATTAGCCATCTTTGCCTTAATAATAAAAGTGTATTAGAGAAGTTGCTACTCTAGTAAAAAAAAAAGAATATCTCTTTACTTATGTGATATTTATTCAGTCTAGCAGACTGAATTTTAATCAAGTCATCGGAAGTGGCATACACTTCACATGACTTGATATAAGTACACTTAAAAGGTTTCGACTAAGTGAAAATGTAGATTTGTATATATTGTTAACTCTAGAGTTATAGGAGGACCTTTACGTTGGTTCTAGAGATAAGTAGGTTTTAACCAAAACTAACACTCCTATTAATTTATCATCTTGTATTATAGAATAATCTCATATATCTAAACTCATATACTATATAAAAAACTTGCACCGATGTGTTAGAACCCATCAACTATATTAAAAAAAAGGTCTGCTCTCAATCTAATTTATAAAGTAAATAATAAACCCATCTACTATAATTTTAATAAATAATAAAAATTGAAATTAAAAGAGTCTAGTGGTTACTATAAATCCGATAAATTAG
>Ga0214921_10006193_pt1 | contig 16512 bp, 20 predicted proteins | sample LL1505_MetaG_FD_177992 | JGI IMG/M metagenome (GOLD analysis project Ga0214921, IMG submission 177992) | Freshwater microbial communities from Lake Lanier, Atlanta, Georgia, United States - LL-1505 | ecosystem: Environmental > Aquatic > Freshwater > Lake | place: USA: Georgia | collected...
AGATCCTAAAAGCAGAGGGTTACATCGCTGCTATCAAGGTGACCGATGCAGAAGTTGGCAAGAACCTAAACATTGAGCTGAAGTACGGTCCTAACCGTGAGCGTTCAATCTCAGGCATCAAGCGCGTATCAAAGCCAGGCTTGCGTGTTTACGCAAAGTCAACTGAGATCCCTCGTGTTCTAGGTGGTCTAGGTATTGCAATCCTTTCAACATCTTCAGGTCTTCTAACAGACCGTCAGGCAACCAAGAAAGGGGTAGGCGGAGAAGTTATCGCCTACGTTTGGTAATCGAAGATGTCACGTATTGGAAAGATGCCGATTCCGGTTCCAACCGGAGTTGAAGTAAAGATTGATGGTCAGGTCGTTGACGTTAAGGGTCCGAAGGGAACCTTGTCATTCACAGTTCCTGCACCTATCACAATCGTTTTGGAAGATGGCAACATCACTGTTACCCGTCCAGACGATGAGCGTAATTCACGTTCACTACATGGTTTGACTAGAACTCTCATCGCTAACAACATTGAAGGCGTTACTAAGGGCTTTACCAAGGGTCTTGAAATTGTTGGAACTGGTTACCGTGTTGCGGTAAAGGGTTCAGGAATTGAATTCGCTCTTGGTTACTCTCACCCAATCTTGGTTGAGCCACCAGCTGGAATTACTTTCCAGGTTGAAGGAAACACCAAGATCACTGTTGTCGGTATCGACAAGCAGGCTGTTGGTGAGGTTGCAGCTAACCTACGTAAACTACGCAAGCCAGAGCCATACAAGGGCAAGGGTGTCCGTTACGCCGGCGAAGTTGTTCGTCGCAAGGCCGGAAAGTCAGGTAAGTAATCATGGGACTAACTCCAAAGACTCGCGGTAAGAGTAAATCAGCCGCTCGTGGTCGCCGTCACCTACGTCTTCGTAAGAAGATTGAGGGAACAGCATCAAGACCTCGTCTAGTGGTAACTCGTTCAGCTCGTCACGTCTTCGTCCAGATTGTTGATGATGCTAAGGGTCACACCTTAGTCTCAGCTTCAACTATGGAAAAAGAGCTGCGTTCTTCGTCTGTTGACAAGTCAGCTAAGTCGAAGGCAATCGGTCTGCTTCTAGCAGAGCGCGCTAAGGCTGCTGGAATCACAGAGGTCGTCTTTGACCGTGGTGGTAACAAGTATGCGGGCCGTGTTGCAGCTATTGCTGACGGTGCTCGTGAAGGTGGTTTGGTTCTATGAGCGAAGAAAACAAGGAGCAAGAGTTGTCTACTGAAGCAACTGCAACCACAGCTGTGGTAGCTGAAAGCGCACCAGCTGAGACCAACGAGCGCGATGCTCGTCGTGGTTCACGTGAGCGTGCACCTCGTGGAGAGCGTCGTGAGCGCGAAGAAACCAAGAGCCAGTTCTTAGAGCGTGTTGTTACTATCAACCGTGTTTCTAAGGTTGTCCAGGGTGGTCGTCGTTTCTCATTCACCGCACTTGTAGTTGTCGGAGACGGCAACGGCATGGTTGGTGTTGGTTACGGTAAGGCTAAAGAAGTTCCAGCAGCTATTGCTAAGGGTGTTGAAGAAGCTAAGAAGTCTTTCTTCAGAGTTCCTCGCATTGGTGGAACCATCCCTCACCCGGTTCAGGGTGAAGCGGCAGCTGGTGTTGTTCTTCTTCGTCCAGCAGCAGCTGGTACTGGAGTTATCGCCGGTGGTCCTGTTCGTGCAGTACTTGAATGTGCTGGCGTAAACGATGTTCTTTCAAAGTCATTGGGATCAGCGAACACCATCAACATTGTCCATGCGACAGTCGCAGCATTGAAGCAGCTTGAAGAGCCTTCATCAGTTGCAGCTCGTCGTGGCCTAACGCTCGAAGAAGTTGCACCTAAGGGTCTACTTCGTGCTCAAGCCGCAGCTAAAGAAGCAGCAAAGGCAGGTGCCTAATCATGGCCGCACGTCTAAAAGTAACCCAGGTCAAAAGTGGTGTTGGCAACAGCCAGCGTCAGCGTGACTCACTTCGCACACTAGGTCTAAAGCGTATTGGCGACATCGTCGTCAAGGACGACAGTCTAGTAATGCGTGGTCTAGTTCGAGCTGTTGCACACCTAGTAAAGGTTGAGGAGATCAACTAATGTCAGACGAAATCAAGACTGAAGCTGAAGTGGCTGCAAAGCCAGCAGCGAAGAAGCCAGCAGCTAGCAAAGCAGCTCCGGCTAAGAAGCCTGCAGAGGTTCAAGTAAAGAGCAACCTTCTAAAGTTGCACCACTTGCGCCCAGCACCTGGTTCAAAGAAAGACCGCACCCGTGTTGGTCGTGGTGAAGGATCTAAGGGTAAGACCTCAGGTCGTGGAACTAAGGGAACCAAGGCTCGTTACCAAGTTCGTCCAGGCTTCGAAGGTGGTGGTGTTCGTCTAGTCATGAGAACTCCTAAGCTTCGTGGTTTCAAGAACCCTTTCCGCGTTGAATATCAGGTTGTAAACATCGAGACTCTAGTCGAGCTGTTCCCTCAGGGTGGCGAAGTGACCGTGGCTTCATTGGTTGCTAAAGGCGCTGTTCGTAAGAACGAGAAGGTCAAGGTACTAGGTCAAGGCGAGGTAACCGTTAAACTTGACGTCAAGGTTGACAAAGTTTCAGAATCTGCCAAGGCAAAGATTGTTGCTGCCGGCGGATCAGTAACCGAGTAACTAAGAGTTATTTAGCCACAGGAGGCGAAGAATGTTTAGTGCAATCAAGAGGGCGTTTACCACCCCAGATCTGCGCAACAAGCTTTTGTTCACACTTGCGATTGTTGCAATCTACCGTTTGGGATCTTTCATCCCTGCGCCATTTGTTAACTACACAAATGTTCAGCAGTGTTTGAATGCCGGTAACGCCAGCACCTCAGGTATCTATGAACTAGTGAACCTATTCTCCGGTGGAGCTTTGCTTCAGCTATCTATCTTTGCGCTGGGAATCATGCCTTACATTACGGCGTCGATTATTACCCAGTTGCTTCGTGTTGTTATTCCTCGCTTCGAAACTCTTTATAAAGAAGGTCAAGCAGGTCAGGCAAAGCTAACTCAGTACACTCGTTACCTAACTATCGCTCTTGGTCTTTTGCAGTCAACAACTTTGATTGCAGTTGCACGTCAAGGAGCTTTGTTTGGTTCTAACTGTGCTGGCAACGTCTTCAGCGACAACTCATGGTGGGCCATCTCACTAATGGTCATCACCATGACTGCTGGAACTGGAATGATCATGTGGTTGGCGGAATTGGTAACTGAGCGTGGTATCGGTAACGGTATGTCACTTCTTATCTTTACTTCTATCGCCGCCCGTTTCCCTTCAAGCTTGGGTTCAATCGCTCAGCAGAAGGGTGTTGAGACACTGCTAGGAGTTATTGCTCTAGGCGTTGTCATCGTTCTGCTAGTTATCTTGGTTGAGCAATCTCAGCGCAGAATTCCGGTTCAATACGCAAAACGTATGGTCGGTAAGCGCACCTACGGTGGCCAGGCAACTTACCTACCCATCAAAGTAAACATGGCTGGTGTTGTTCCAGTTATCTTTGCTTCAAGCTTGCTCTACCTACCGGGTTTGATTGCTCAGTTCAATGGCCCAGACAAGTCTGGAAAAATTTCTGACTGGGTTATCTGGATCAACAACAACCTAACCAAGGGCGACCACCCGCTATACATGTTGATGTATTTCCTTTTGATTATTGCTTTCACATACTTCTATGTGTCAATTACTTTCAACCCTGAAGAAGTATCAGAAAACATGAAGCAGTACGGTGGATTCATTCCAGGTATCCGTGCCGGTAAGCCAACCACTGAGTATCTTGAGTATGTTCTATCAAGAATCACCCTTCCTGGTTCGCTCTACCTAGGTTTGGTTGCTTTGATTCCGTTGGTAGCACTGAGCCTTTTGAACGCGAACTCTAACTTCCCATTCGGTGGAACTTCGATCTTGATTATCGTTGGTGTTGGACTTGAGACTGTGAAGCAGATTTCAGCTCAGATGCAGCAACGAAACTACGAAGGCCTTCTGAAATGAGTCGGTTTCTCTTGATCGGCCCACCAGGTGCCGGCAAGGGAACCCAGGCTGCGCTCCTTGCTCAGGCTTACGGCATCCCAGCTATTTCAACTGGGGATATTTTTCGTGCCAATGTTAAAGAACAAACCGAGTTAGGCGTTCTTGCTAAGTCCTTCATGGACAAAGGGGAATACGTTCCTGATTCGCTAACCAATGATTTAGTTAGAGATCGTCTTTCACAATCGGATGTTGCCAGAGGGTTTCTTCTAGATGGCTACCCAAGAACACGTGATCAAGTTCTAGAACTCGATGACATTCTCTCTTCACACAACACTGGTTTGGATGCAGTAATTCTTTTAGCATCTGATCCTGAAGAACTGGTTCGTAGACTACTCAACCGTGCTCAAGTGCAGGGCAGAGCAGATGACACCGAGGATGTTATTCGTCATCGCCAAAATGTCTATTTAGAACAAACCCAGCCTCTGGTTGAGATTTACTCTTCGAGGGGGTTCGTCGTTGAGATTGATGGTATCGGCCAAGTTGGCGAAGTGACTGAGCGTATTTTGAACGCTCTTACCGCTCGCGGCCTAAGCCCAGCTCTCTAAGGAATATCTTGGCTCGCGAACGTATTTCGCTGAAATCAAATTCAGACATTATTGCTATGCGTGAGGCTGGGCTCATCACCGCTCATGCTTTAGCTGCAGTAAAAGCTGCCATTAAGCCAGGCGTTTCAACTTTGGAACTTGATGCCATAGCTGAATCAACAATAAGATCTTTTGGGGCTAGTTCTAACTTCAAGCTGGTTGGTGGATACCACCACACAATTTGTTCAAGCATCAACGATGAAGTCGTCCATGGCATTCCTTCAATAGATCGAGTTTTGGTTGCCGGAGACATTATTTCGGTGGATTGTGGGGCGATAACTCCTGCTGGCTGGAATGGGGATGCTGCTTTTAGCATGGTAGTCCCTGGCGGAGATCCCGAGATCATGGCCTCGAGGCAGGCTCTAAGTGACGCCTGTGAAGCTTCACTTTGGGCTGGAATGGCGGCTTTGGCTACTGCCAAAAGGCTAAATGAGGTCGGCAGAGCGGTTGAAAAGACTATTCGGAAGCACGGTCGGTACGGTATTTTGCAGGATTACATAGGTCATGGGGTGGGTAGGTCTATGCACGAAGATCCCGCTGTATTCAACTATCAGACTCGTGATTTAGGGCCAGTAGTGGAATCTGGGTTGGTTATTGCCATAGAACCCATGATTACCGGCGGGAAAGAGCAGGTCAAGATCCTGAGCGACGATTGGACAGTTTCGACCAAAGATGGCTCCGATGGGGCCCATTGGGAGCACACTGTGGCTAGGCATAAAGATGGTATTTGGGTGCTAACTGCAGAGGATGGGGGCCTAGCCGGGCTAGCTCCACATGGGATTATCCCAGTTCCGCTAAATCCTTAACTACCATTTAACGCAGTTTTGTCCTAAGATTGAGTCTTGGTGTTTCGGCACGTAAAATCCCTAATTTTTAGCAGGTATTTTCGCGTGCGTTTGGGACACCAAAGCAAAGAAGATAAGTGAGTACATGGCCAGCAAAGACGGCGTCATCGAGATCGAGGGCATTGTTGTTGAAGCTCTTCCGAACGCGATGTTCAGAGTAGAGCTGACCAACGGGCACAAAGTCTTGGCGCACATCTCAGGCAAAATGCGACAGAACTACATTCGCATTCTTCCTGAAGATCGTGTCATTGTTGAGCTTTCAACCTACGACTTAAATCGTGGGCGCATCACCTATCGCTACAAGTAAATCGGTTCTAAAAAACCACGAACAGAAATTTAGAGACATGAAGGTTAACCCAAGCGTTAAGAAGATTTGCGACAAGTGCAAGGTCATTCGCCGTCACGGTCGCGTCATGGTCATTTGCGAGAACCCTCGTCACAAGCAGCGCCAGGGTTAAGCAACCAAAGATTTGCACCACCTCATCGAAAGATGAGTAAAACTAAATAAAAACAAGGCAGTGTTCAAGATTAATTTCTGGCACCTCTCGAGAAGGCGAGAGCTTGAGTAAATATTCAAGATAACACTGTTGCAGACCTTCTAAACATCAGGAGAAATCCAATGGCACGTATTGCCGGAGTCGATATTCCACGCGATAAGCGCGTTGAAATCGCCCTAACCTACATTTATGGAATCGGCCCAACACGCAGTGTGAAAGTTCTAGCCGACACCAACATCGATAAGAACACTCGAGTTAAGGATCTAACTGACGATCAGTTAGTTGCAATTCGTGATTACCTCGATGGTAACTACAAAGTTGAAGGTGATCTTCGTCGTGATGTTGCAGCTGATATTCGCCGCAAGGTTGAGATCGGTTCTTACGAAGGTATCCGTCACCGCAAGGGACTTCCTGTTCGTGGACAGCGCACCAAGACAAACGCACGTACTCGTAAGGGTCCAAAGCGTACCGTAGCCGGCAAGAAGAAAGCGACTCGCTAATAGCCTCGGCTTTTAGTGTCGTAAATAGGATTTAGGAGAAAACTCATGGCAGCACCTAAGACAAAAGCAGCGGGTTCAGTACGTAAGCCACGTCGTAAAGAAAAGAAGAACGTAACTCACGGGCAGGCCCACATCAAGAGCACTTTCAACAACACCATCGTCTCTATCACTGATGACACCGGTGCAGTTATTTCTTGGTCTTCATCAGGAGATGTTGGCTTCAAGGGTTCACGTAAGTCAACCCCGTTCGCCGCTCAGATGGCAGCAGAAGCAGCAGCTCGTAAGGCTCAAGAGCACGGCTTGAAGAAGGTAGACGTTTTCGTAAAGGGCCCAGGCTCTGGTCGTGAAACTGCTATCCGGTCTCTTCAGGCTGCCGGTCTTGAAGTTGGATCAATCTCTGATGTAACACCTCAAGCTCACAACGGATGTCGCCCACCTAAGCTTCGCCGTATCTAAGTTTTAAAAGTTTTACAGCAAAACAATTTAATACAGCTGTTTAGTGGCCACTGAATAGCAAACCCAACAAACGGGACATCAAATAGCGGATGTTTCAATGAAAGGAACCAACGTGCTCATTGCACAGACACCAGTTCTGCACGAAGAAATCGACAGCAACTTCCCTAACCGCGCTCGCTTTACCCTTGATCCACTAGAGCCTGGTTTTGGTTATACCCTAGGTAACTCATTACGTCGCACACTGCTTTCATCTATCCCAGGTGCTGCTGTTACAAGCATCAAGATTGAGGGAATCAGCCACGAGTTCGGTCCTATCGACGGTGTGAAGGAAGACGTAACTGAACTGATCTTGAACGTTAAAGATCTAGTTGTTTCATCAGAAGCTGATGAGCCAGTTATCGTTCGCCTGAAGGCTGGCGTAGGAGTAGCCAAGGCATCAGATATTGTTGCCCCTGAGAATGTAACCATTCACAACCCAGAGTTGGTAATCGCAACTGTAAACAAGGGAACCCTTGACATTCAGTTCACCATCGAAGCTGGTCGTGGATACGTTCAGGCATCTCAAAACCGTCAGCCAGACATGGCTAACAATGGAATCATTCCGATTGACTCCATTTATTCACCAGTTCTAAAAGTTTCTTACCGTGTTGAGGCAACTCGTGCCGGTGAGTTCACAAACTTTGACAAGCTAATTGTTGACGTTGAGACCAAGCCTTCAATCTCACCTCGCGAAGCTATTGCATCTGCAGGTATCACTTTGGTGAACCTTTTCGGTCTTGCAGCAGCTTTGGATGAGAACGCCGAAGGTATTGATCTTCCAGCATCTTCGATTCCAGTTGACCTACCACCAGCGCTAGCTAAGCCAATTGAAGAACTAGACCTAACCGTCCGTTCATACAACTGCCTAAAGCGCGAAGGTATCAATACAGTTAGCGAACTAATCAACCTAACCGAAGACCAGTTGATGAACATCCGCAACTTTGGTTCTAAGTCAGTTGATGAAGTACGCGACAAGCTAATTTCAATGGGTCTACGTTTCCGTGACTCAGTTCCAGGATTTGATGCTGCTTACTTCAGCTCAAACTTTGCAGAGGATGACCAGGCGTAAGCCTTAGGTCAAAGAAACTAAGAGGAGAAACTCATGCCACGCCCAACTAAGGGTCCACGCCTAGGTGGAGGTCCAGCTCACGAGCGTCTATTGCTCAACAACTTGGCCGCATCGCTATTTACCCACAAGGCAGTGACCACAACTCAGACCAAGGCTAAGCGCGTTCAGCCAGTTGCAGAGAAGCTGGTATCACTTGCTAAGCGCGGTGACCTTCATGCTCGTCGCCAGGCAATGGCCGACATCACTGACAAGAATGTTGTTCACGAACTTTTCACCAACATCGCTCCTCTAGTTCAGGATCGTCCAGGCGGATACACCAGAATCACCAAGCTAGGTTTCCGTAAGGGCGACAACGCTCCAATGGCACTAATCGAACTTGTTCTTGAGCCTGTTTCGGCAAAGCCAACTAAGGCCAAATCAAAGCTAGTTAACGCCGTCAAAGGAACTGCTGCTGCAGTAGTTGCTGAAGAAGTTGTTGAGCACACCGGAGTTGAAACTCTTGTTGACGAGAACATCGTTGAAGAGGCAGTAGTTGAAGCTCCAGCTGAGGTTGTAGCGGAAGCTCCGGTTGCAGAAGTTGTTCAAGAAGCTCCGGCTGAGACTGTTGCTGAAGAAGCTGCGGCTGAGACTGTTGCTGAAGAAGCTCCGGTCGAGACTGTTGCTGAAGTTGTTGCTGAAGAAGCTCCGGTTGAAGAAGCTGCAGCGGAAGCAGTTGTTGAAGAGGCTCCGGTTGCAGAAGTGGCAGCCGAAGAGACTCCTGCAGAAGAAGAGGCAGCTGTTGCTGAAGCTGAAGCTGAAGCAGGCGAGACGCCTAAGGCCGACGAGGCCGAGTAATCTCGACACTTAAAAGACTCATGAATCAAGCCGTTGACCAATTGGTTGACGGCTTGACTCGTTTTCGGATTGATCTTAGCTACGACGGAACTGATTTTGCTGGTTGGGCTAAACAGCCAAAACTTAGGACTGTTCAAGGTGAAGTCATCTCGGTGATGAACAAAATCTTTGGTGGTTCGGATAACGATTATGGTTTGAGAGTCGCCGGCCGAACAGATGCTGGTGTTCATGCCGAGCATCAGGTTGTCCATGTTGATTTGAGCCAGGCTCAGCTTAAGCGTCTCGGCAGAAATAAAGACATCAGATTAAAGATGAATTCACTTCTGGACCCTGATGTTCGGATTATAAAAGTAACTGAAGTCCCAGCAGCTTTTCATGCTAGATATGCAGCGACTCATCGTAGGTATCGATACACCATCGCAGATTCCACCAGCGGTTGGAATCCACTCAGGGCTAGATACAACCTTTGGTTGAAGTTTCCATTAGACCTTGAGGCTATGCAGGCGGCCAGCAAAGAGTTTCTAGGATTACATGATTTTGCGGCTTTTAGTAAGCCAAAGCCCAAGGCGACCACTATTCGTGAACTTCGTCTGATAACAGTTTCAAGGAACAAGGCTTTAGGTAATGTCATAGAAATAGAGCTTTTGGCTGATGCTTTTGCCCACAATATGGTCAGATCCATAGTGGGGGCTCTTATCAAGGTTGGGGCTGGGCGAGCCACCCCCAAGGACGTGGCCAGAGTGCTGAAATCCCGCTCTAGAGCACATCCTTTTAAGGTCGTCACACCTGAGGGGCTGAGCCTTATTGAGGTGGGCTACCCAGCTGAGAAAGACTATGCCAAGCAGGTTTTGATTACTCAGCACACCAGATCTTTGGATGATAATTAGCCTTTTTGGTGCAATTTTCCTGGGTTGCATTTACAGGCCATTTCGGGCTAAACTTGGTCTTTGGTGCCGTAAGCCAAAAGGCTTCGCCCCTCTGATGAATTTTTAGAAGTTCATCGTTAACCCGATATAAGAAATAGAAGGCAATCTAGCGTGCGTACTTATTCACCGAAGGCTCATGAGCTTCAGAACGACTGGCTCGTAATTGACGCTACTGACGTAGTTCTTGGTCGCTTGGCTGCAACCACGGCTGCACTTTTACGTGGCAAGCACAAGCCAACCTTTGCTCCTCACATGGACAACGGCGACTACGTTGTAATCATCAATGCTGCGAAGGTTGCTCTAACTGGATCTAAGTTGCAGAAAAAGAACGCTTACCGCCACTCTGGTTACCCAGGTGGTATGACTGCAACTACTTATGCTGAACTTCTGGAGAAGTCACCGGAGAAGGCTGTTGAGAAGGCAATCCGCGGAATGCTTCCTAAGAACACTCTTGGTCGTGACCAGCTTGCAAAACTTAAGGTTTACCGCGGTGCAGAGCACCCACACGTAGCACAGGCTCCAAAGCCATACACAATTGGTCAGGTAGCGCAGTAAGCGCTTAGAAGAAAAGAAGACTCATGCCAACTAAGAAAGTCGCTGAAGCTGTTGAAGCTGTCGAAGCTGCGCCATCATCTTTCACCACAGAAACTCCTGCAGCTAAGGAAACTAAGGCACCTGCTAAGGCACGTGGCCCACTAACTGTTCCAGGTGCGGGTCTTGGTCGTCGTAAGGAAGCTGTTGCGCGCGTTCGCATCAAGCCAGGAACCGGTGTTATCAAAATCAACGGTCGTGACTTGGCAGAATACTTCCCAAACAAGTTGCACCAGCAACTAGTTACCGACCCTTTCAAGGTTCTAGGTCTTCAGGATTCTTACGATGTGACTGCACGTATCAATGGTGGAGGAGTTGCTGGTCAAGCCGGTGCCCTTCGTCTAGGTATTGCTCGTTCACTAAATGAGATTGACCGCGATAACAACCGCCCAGCTTTGAAAAAGGCAGGCTTCCTATCTCGTGACTCACGTGTCATCGAGAGCAAGAAGGCTGGTCTTAAGAAGGCTCGTAAGGCTTCACAGTTCTCTAAGCGTTAAGTCGCTTCGAGCAACTGCTCGTCTAATCTAAAACCATGGCCCGCCTATTTGGTACTGATGGTGTTCGTGGAGTCGCGAATCGCGATCTCACTGTCGATCTTGCACTCAACTTAGCTAAAGCTGCTGCACTTGTTTTAGGTGAAGATGCTCGCGAGCATGGTCGCAGACCAATTGCCGTTATCGGTCGTGACCCAAGAATCTCTGGTGAATATTTAGCCGCTGCTGTTGCAGCGGGACTCGCATCTTCTGGGGTTGATGTTTATGACGCCGGTGTTATTCCGACTCCGGCAACTGCGTTCCTAACTGCCGACATCAGTGCCGATTTTGGAGTGATGATCTCTGCTTCCCATAACCCAGCTCCAGATAATGGAATTAAGTTTTTTGCTGCCGGTGGACACAAACTTGCTGATGAATTGGAAGACAGAATTGAAGCAGGTATGAACTTAGCTGCACTCAGCCCCATTGGTGCCGGTGTTGGTAGAGTGCAAAGATTTGCTGACGCTGAAGATAGATACATCGTTCATCTTTTAGGTGCAATTCCTAATCCTCTTGATGGTCTAAAGATTGTCATTGACTGTGCTCATGGCGCAGCCTCGGCTATCTCACCGCAGGTATTTGCTGACTCAGGTGCACAGGTAATAGTTATTGGAAATGATCCTGATGGCTTAAACATCAACGCTGGTTTTGGTTCAACACACATGAGTGCTTTGCAGTCAGCGGTGCTAGAACATAACGCAGATATTGGTTTTGCTCATGATGGCGATGCTGATAGATGCTTGGCAGTTGATCATGACGGTCAGTTAGTTGATGGCGATCAACTGATGGCCATTCTAGCTTTGTCCTTGAAGGCTAGAGGAGAATTAGCTCGCAATACTTTGGTGGCAACCGTGATGAGCAATCTTGGTCTTCGTCTAGCTATGCGTGCAGCTGATATTGAGATGATCGAAACCAAGGTTGGCGATCGGTATGTGCTTGAACAAATCCGTGAAGGTGGATACACCCTAGGTGGTGAGCAATCTGGACACATTATCTTTAGTCGTTTTGCAACTACCGGTGATGGCATCCTAACTGGCCTAATGATTGCAGCAGAAGTTAAGCGCACTGGCAAGACACTTCAAGAACTAGCAGCTCAAATGAAGACCTATCCTCAGGTTCTAATTAATGTCAAAGGCGTTGACCGTTCCAGAGTTGATAGTGATCAGGGACTAAAAGAAATCGTGGCTGAAGCTGAAAAAGATTTAGGCGCAACTGGCAGAGTTTTGCTTAGAGCATCTGGTACCGAAGAATTAGTTCGGGTCATGGTTGAAGCGGCGGATGAAGGAACCGCTCATTCTTGGGCTGACCGAATTGCACGAGTAGTTGAAAAGAACCTAGCTAGTTAAATCTTTCTAAGTAATACTCTTTCAACCCGGTGTTTCTCACCTTTTTGTAATACTAAAGTTGCTCTTGATCTGGTTGAGATGATGTTTTCAATCAGGTTAGGTAAGTTGATGGTTCGCCAGATTTCTTTTGCTCTTTCTAGAGCGGCATCTATTTCAATTTCTGCGTAGCGATGGAAATAGGAAGCAGGGTTTCGGAACGCTGATTCCCTTAGTTGTTTGAATCTCTCTAGATACCAGGTTTCAATTTCTTCGGTAGGGGCATCAACATAAATCTTGAAATCAAAGTAATCGCTAAGCGCGACCTCTTGACCTAGTGAAGGCGGCTGCAAGACATTTAGGCCCTCGACAATGACAACGTCAGGAGATTCGACCACAACTTCTTCACCAGGCACAATGTCGTAGGTAAGGTGCGAATAAAGTGGGGCAGTAACTTTTTCTTTGCCAGATTTGATATCAGCTACGAATTTCAATAAAGCCAGTCGATCGTAGGATTCAGGAAAACCCTTACGTTCCATCAGCCCTCGTTCTTCTAGAACTGCGTTCGGGTATAGAAACCCATCTGTTGTCACAAGAGCAACTGAGGGAGTTGAAGGCCATCTGCTAAGTAATTCCTTCAGCAATCTTGAAACGGTTGACTTTCCAACAGCCACCGAACCGGCAACCCCAATAATAAAGGGCACTCTACGGCCAGGTTTAGCTAGGAATTGACCTGAAATCTGATGGAGCTGCTGCGCTTGGCTAACATAAAGATTCAACAACTGGCTAAGTGGCAGATAGATATCCGCAACTTCGGCTAAATCTAGGAAGTCACCTAAACCACGAATCTTTTCTATTTCTGCTTCGGTAAGAGGTGCTTCAGTGCTTTTAGCCAGTTCAGCCCAGTCTGATCTTGAAATATCAACAAATGGGGAAACTGCTTGCTCATCTATAGGGTTTGACCCTGCCGGAACTGCAGTCACAATGCCATTCTGCCTTAAACTAGAGGTATGTGTGGAATCGTCGGCTACGTTGGGCCTAAATCAACGGTCGACGTCCTCCTTGGAGGATTAAAGCGACTTGAGTATCGCGGCTACGACAGCGCAGGTGTTTCAGTTATAAACCAGCAGGGTGATCTTGAAACCCGTAAGCGTGCTGGCAAGCTTTCCATTCTGGTTGATGACATTGCCAAAGCACCTCTTGGTGAGGCTCATATTGGCATTGGACACACTCGCTGGGCAACTCATGGTGCTCCAACTGATGGCAATGCCCATCCACATCTGGGTGGAACCACCCAAAAGCTAAGCCTTATCCATAACGGAATCATTGAGAACTTTGCTGAGCTCAAATCAGAGCTTTTAGAAGCAGGTGCTGTCTTCGCTAGTGAAACTGATACTGAGGTAGCTGCTCACCTAGTGGCAGCTGAGTATGACAAATCCGGCGACCTTATTGAATCTTTTAGAACTGTGGTTAGAAGATTGCACGGAGCTTTCACCATTTTGGTTATGCATGAAGATGAGCCAGGAGTAGTCCTCGCCGCCAGAAGAAATGCACCATTGGTAATTGGTTTAGGGGACGGGGAGAACTTCCTAGGCAGTGACGTTGCTGCATTTGTCGAACACACCAAGCGAGCCATTGCCGTAGGTCAAGACGAGATCGTTATTTTGCGCAAGGACGCAGTTGAGATTGAGAACTTTGCCGGTGAGCGCGTCTCTCGAGAAGAATTTGTTATTGACTGGGATGCCAGTGCTGCAAGCAAAGGTGGCTGGTCTTCATTTATGGCTAAAGAAATAGCTGACCAACCCCAAGCCGTCGGCGATACGTTGATGGCAAGACTAGGTAGCGATGGCGATGTCCATCTTGAAGAACTAGCGACGCTCACAACTCTTATTCCAAATATCGATCGCATCATCATGGTTGCCTGTGGAACGGCTGCATATGCATCTGAGGTTGGTAAGTATGCAATTGAAAGCTGGGCAAGAATTCCAGTGAGTGTTGAACTCTCTCATGAATTCAGATACCGTAACCCAATTCTTACCTCAAATACTTTGGTTGTTGCAGTTAGTCAGTCCGGTGAGACTATGGACACTCTGATGGCCACTCGCTATGCCAAAGAAGCCGGCGCTCAAGTGCTATCCATCTGCAACACTCAAGGCGCAACTCTTGCTCGTGAAGCAGATGCTGTTTTGTATACCCATGCTGGTCCTGAGGTAGCTGTTGCTTCAACTAAAGCTTTCACAGCTCAGATCACCAGCATGTATTTACTTGCTCTGCATTTAGCAACTGCTCGTGGCACACACTCACCAAGTGAATTAAAGGAAATTGGTCGAGAACTACTAAAGCTCCCAGCTCAGATTGCTGAAGTGCTAGCAAGCTCTGATGCAATTCGAACACTAGGTAAGAACTTCAAAGATGCTAAGACAGTGCTTTTCTTAGGCCGTAACGTAGGTTTCCCTATTGCTCTTGAAGGCGCTTTGAAACTCAAGGAACTGGCATACATTCACTCTGAAGGATTTGCTGCCGGAGAACTAAAGCATGGCCCGATTGCCCTTATTGAAGAAGGGCAACCGGTCATTGTTATTGTTCCAAGTCCATCTGACCCTGACTCATTGCATGCCAAGGTGGTTAGCAACATCCAAGAGGTTCGTGCTCGCGGAGCCAAGGTTATTGCTATCGCTGAAGAAGGTGACACTGAAGTTAGCAAGTATGCAGTTGAAGTGATCTATGTTCCTAAGGTTCACCAGATGCTTGCACCTATTCTTACTGTTATTCCTTTGCAGATCTTCGCTATGGAGCTATCTGCTGCTAAGGGGTTAGACGTTGACCAGCCACGTAATTTGGCCAAGTCGGTAACAGTCGAGTAATCATGATTATCGGAGTCGGAGTTGACCTGGTCGATCTGACCCGTTTTGAAAACAAGCTCGGTGAGACACCTGCTCTTATTGAACGCATCTTTACTGAATCAGAACGCAACGCCAAACCTGAATCACTAGCGGGTTACTGGGCCGCCAAAGAAGCATTGATAAAAGCCATAGGTAACCCAGCTGGTTTGAATTGGCATGACGTGAGCGTAACTAAAGATGATTTAGGAAAGCCGGCACTAAATGTTTCTGGTGCAACATTAGAGCGAGCAACAGAACTTGGTATTGCCAATTGGCATTTATCGATATCTCACGATGGCGGTATGGCTGTTGCATTTGTGATTGCAGAAAGTGGTGCCTGATGCGCAAACTAACAATTGATCTCAATGCTGTTGCTGAGAACCTAACTTCAATGCGCAAGATTGTTAACAACAGTTCAGTCAAAGCCATGGGTGTTGTCAAAGCTAATGCCTATGGGCACGGCATGGTTCAGGTTGCCAGAAAACTAGAAGCTGAAGGAATTGATTATTTAGGTGTAGCGGATGTCGCTGAAGCGCAAACTCTTCGCTCTGCCGGAATCACTTCTCGTATCTTGGCTTGGATTCATGACCCAGCAGATGATTTTGTTTCAGCAGTAAAGCACGAAATTGACCTTGCAGTTTCATCAAGAGATCAACTGTTGAGAATTCAAAAAGCTGCAACTGAAGTTGGTAAGACTGCTCAAATACACATCAAGGTTGATACTGGCCTTGGCCGTAACGGTGTGACCATTGATGAACTTGATGACTTGCTAAAAGCAACTAAAGAAGCCGTTGCTAACGGTTCTGTTGCAACAGTTGGAATCTTTAGTCACCTCTCTTCAACTGGAGTCAAAGAAGACCTGGTGCAGATTGAAAGATTTGAATTAGCCATCAAGCAGGCAGCAGATACTGGTCTCTCCTTTGAACTTAGACACCTAACCGCTAGCGATGGAACTCTTAGCTACCCACAGGCCCACTACGACATGGTGAGACTCGGCGTTGCCCTCTATGGCCTTTCACCATTTAGCGATAACAGAGCTAAAGAGTTTGGTCTCAAGCCAGTTATGTGTGCTGAAGCTACTGTTGTTCAAACTAAGCGAGTAGCTGCCGGTGAAGGTGTTTCTTATGGTTATCTGTATAGGACTCCAAGGGAGACAACACTTGCCCTTATTCCTGTTGGCTATGCCGAAGGTATTCCTCGTAATGCAACAGGTAAAGCAGAAGTTTGCATCAACGGTAAGAGATATCCAATTCTCTCTCGTATCGCGATGGATCAGTTTGTTGTTGATGTTGGGGATGCTTCGGTTAGTCCAGGCGATCGTGTAGTTATATTTGGTGACTGTGGTCCATCTGCTGATGATTTGGCAGAGGCTGCGGAGACTATCAACTACGAGATTGTTACTCGTATTG
>Ga0214921_10006194_pt1 | contig 16512 bp, 14 predicted proteins | sample LL1505_MetaG_FD_177992 | JGI IMG/M metagenome (GOLD analysis project Ga0214921, IMG submission 177992) | Freshwater microbial communities from Lake Lanier, Atlanta, Georgia, United States - LL-1505 | ecosystem: Environmental > Aquatic > Freshwater > Lake | place: USA: Georgia | collected...
CGGCTGCGACCACCGAGGCCTTGATCTCGCAGGATCGACTCACTATGGCAGCCATCGCAGACCAATCACCGGCCCGCAGCTTGGGCAAATCCCGTTCAACGGCATCGAGATACTGCACGTCGGCAATCGCGCCATGCTTGATCACCTCGGCCAGTCCAGCCGACAGTTCGCGTGCGGGCAAGGTCGCCAAGACGTCGAGATCGGCGAGAACGCCCAGGGGCTGATAGAACGCGCCCAACATGTTCTTGCCCGCGGGGTGATTAATCCCGGTCTTGCCCCCGACCGACGAGTCGACCATCGCCAGGAGCGTGGTCGGGATCTGGAACCACTCAATACCGCGCTGATAAATCGCGGCTGCGAAACCCGCCATGTCGCCCACCACGCCACCGCCCAGCGCAACGATCAGCGCCGAGCGATCAAAACGCGCCTCGAGCAGCGCCGTGAAAACCCGATCCAAGGTTTCCCAGCACTTGGCGGCCTCGCCGTCCGGTAGGACGACCGTGATCCGATGGGCCGCAGCCGCGTCAATCTGGCGCTCCAGCGCCGCCGCATAGTGGGGTCCCACCACCGAGTTGGTCACGATGGCGACCTGGCGACCTGCCACGCGATTGGCGAGGGTTTCGCTCCGACCCAGCAAGCCCATCCCAATCTCGATCGGATAACTTCGATCTCCCAGGTCAAGATTCAAAATCGTATTCATCATGTTCAAGAGGATTGACGGGATTGGAGTTGTTGCAGGATCTGATCGACCACGCGTTCAACCGGTTGACGGCCGGTATCGACGGTGCAGTGGGACACTTCTTCGTACAAGGGCGCTCGCAGTGTCAACAACTCGCTCACGCGTGCACGCGCATCCGACCCCCGCAAGAGGGGGCGCGACGTGTCCCGTCGAGTCCTGATCCAGAGATCGATCGCACTTGCGCGCAGATAGACCACCCAAGCCCGTTCGTGCAACAGCATGCGGTTAGCGTCGCGCAGCACCACGCCACCTCCAGTGGCCAATACGGACGCATTCGCATTGACCAACTCGGCCAACAGGGCGCTTTCGCGGTCCCGAAACACGGCTTCGCCCTCGAGCTCAAACATGGTCGTAATCGACACCCCCAAGCGCTCTTCGAGGACACGGTCCGCATCCAGAAACGGACATCCCAGGCGCCCCGCAAGGCGCCGCCCAACCGTCGACTTGCCCGCTCCCATCATCCCGACGAGAACAACAGGCCGCTCGAAAATCGTTTGGTGCGCGCTCAATTCGTTCGAACTTTCCAACATGCTGCACGCGTTCCCATGACCCGAACTTTCCACCACCTTTCCACCAAGCTTCCACCAAGCTTCCACCAAGCTTCCATTCTCCATCAGAATCAGCGGGCCGTTATACTTCAGATATTGCTTGAATCGGGCTTGAATCGAGTCTCTTCGGCCTAACGCAGGGACCGCGCGCATGAACGAACGCACGACGAATCCGTCGACGCCCACCACACCAACCCATCCGGGCGCCGGGTCTCGTTTTCGTCCCTGGAAGTTTCTGCTTTTCCTCGCGGCCATCCCGGTCACCGCCATTCTGGCAGCCGTCATGGTGGGGATGCTCGCCGTTGTGCTGGCCAATGAGCGGTTGCCGAGCATGTCGCTGCTGCTCGATTACCGCCCCAAGATTCCGTTGCGCATCTACAGCAGCGACGGCATTCTGATGGGCGAGTTCGGCGAAGAGCGGCGCTCGTTTGTAGCAGCGTCCGAATTCCCGCTCATGATGCGCAGTGCCCTCCTCGCGGCCGAAGACGAGCGGTTTTTTGAGCACTCCGGGGTCGACCCGCTTGGGGTGGTTCGCGCCGTATTTGACAACGTCACCGGCCGCGGACGGGGTGGTGCCAGCACGATCACTCAGCAGGTTGCGCGTAATTTTTATCTCTCGAGTGAACGCTCCTATATCCGGAAGGTCTTTGAAGTCCTGTTGGCGCTGCGCATCGAAGAGAATCTGACGAAGGAGCAGATTCTCGAGATCTACATCAACCATATTTTTTTGGGTCGACGTTCGTATGGCTTTGCAGCAGCGGCCCAGATCTACTACGGCCGCACGCTCAATGAACTGACCCCGGCCCAAGCCGCGATGCTTGCGGGACTGCCCAAGGCGCCCTCAGAATTTAACCCCGTCGTCAATCCGCGACGGGCCCGGATCCGGCAACTCTACGTACTGGGTCGGATGCGGGCATTGGGCTACCTCACTGAGGCCGAATATCGCGGCGCAGTCGCTGAACCTCCAACGGTACGGGCGACTGGCATGGAGACTCCGCTGCACGCCCCCTATGTCGCCGAAATGGCGCGCCATCTTGCCGAACAGATGTTTCGCGAGGATACCTACGGCCTGGGCCTGAAGGTCTATACCACTGTCAATTCAAGCGAACAGCGTGCGGCCAACGCGGCCGTTCGCAATGGGATTCTGGAGTACGACCGCAAGTACGGTTACCGTGGGCCGGAGGCTTTCGTTGACCTGGGAGTCGATCAGGCCGCGCAGGAGGAAGTCATTGCCGATGCGCTCACCGACCACCCCGATGTCGATGATTTTCTGGCTGCAGTGGTCCTCGATGCTTCACCCAAGTCGGTTCGGATGTCGCGCGGGCGGGGACAATCCCTTGAGATCACGGGCGAAGGTCTCAAGTTCGTCGCCGGCGCTCTGGGGCCAACCGATCGGGTTCCTGCAGCCAAACGTCTGCGTCGGGGGGCGGTGGTACGGGTTTGGCGCAATCGCAGTGGGCTTTGGGAAATTGTCCAAGTCCCGGAAGTCGAGAGCGCTTTCATCGCCATCAACGCGCAAGACGGGTCGACCCGGGCCCTGGTCGGGGGTTTCGATTTTGGTCGCAACAAGTTCAATCATGTGACGCAGGCGTGGCGTCAGCCCGGTTCGAGTTTCAAGCCCTTCATTTATTCAGCCTCGCTGGAAAAGGGCTTCACGCCGGCCACCCTGGTAGCGGACTCCCCCATCTACATTGATGCGGCAACCACTGGGGGACAGCCCTGGGAGCCCAAGAACTACGACGGCAAATACGATGGCCCGATGCCCCTGCGAACGGGGCTCGCCAAATCCAAGAACATGGTGTCCGTGCGCGTCCTGCAGGGCATTGGGACTCGCTACGCGCAGGACTACATCACCCGGTTCGGGTTCGACGCCGAACGTCACCCAGCCTACCTCACCATGGCCTTGGGTGCAGGGTCAGTCACCCTTTGGCAAATGGCTCGTGCCTATGCGGTCTTTGCGAATAACGGCTATCGGGTCGAGCCCTGGCTGGTGCAACGCATCGTGGATGGACAAGGCCGATTGCTGGCCCAATCGCATCCACAGCAGGCGGGTGATGAGAGTTTGCGGGTCATTGACGAGCGCAATGCCTACTTGATGAACGACATGCTCAAGGGCGTCGTACGGGCTGGCACGGCGACCCGGGCACTCTCGCTCAAACGAACAGACCTGGCGGGTAAGACGGGGACGACCAACGATGCCCATGATGCTTGGTTTGCAGGCTACAACCCCGAAGTCGTCGGCATCGCCTGGGTCGGTTACGACCAGCCCCGAAAACTGGGCGAGCGTGAAACCGGCGGCGGCCTCGCTCTACCGATCTGGATTTCCTACATGGAGCGGGCACTCAACGGCAAAGCCGAAATTGAACCGCCGCCCCCAGCCGGCATCGTGCGCGAAGGCAATGACTGGGTCTACCAAGAACTGCGGCCCAACCAGAGCAATCCGGGCGCGGTACCCGGAATAGGTGTGGAGCAGGAGCCGCCCGCTCCAACGCCCCGAAACTGAACCTCGGGTCAATCAGGTGCCATCACGACACCCCCGCAGCATCAAATCAACCGCAGCGGGGCGACCACCACCACCTCGCCGGCATGCAGGCTCAGGGCGTCAGACAACGCGCGCTCGAGGGTTTCAGACGAGCGGGTATCCCGCCAACTACCGTCTTCGGCACACCGAAAATGTCGGCCGCCCGCGCGCGACGCAAGCCAGATTTCATGCAAGGGGGCCTGCGCATTCAAAATGACGCGCGAGTGATCTTCAAACGTAATCTCCAGCACCGGGCCGTGACGCGCACAGTCCAGGTCCAGATCCGGCCCCGCGGCATCGAGCGTGGCTTCAACCGCCACAAAAACCTGATCGACAGCGGCCAGAAAACGGGGTTCATCCAGGAATTGGCTCATGGTATTCTCGATCGATGGACGGTCACGGGCGCTCGATTCTAGCTTGCAGCCTGACTGGCTTGCGGTTGACCGCATTGCTGTGGTGCTTGCTGAGTTGCTTAGTGGGCGGCTCGTTGGGCGGTTTGGTGGGGTGCGGGCAACGGGGCCCGTTGCGGTTGGCACCGGCATCGCCGACCCCTGCCAACCCAGGACCATCGGGCTCATCTGGTGCAGCGAGTTCCGCGGGTTCGCCCGTCTCCCCGGCTGACCCCCGTGCGCTCAAGTCCACCCCCTCTCAATCCATCCAAGTCACCCCGCTGCGTCTGGAGCCTTCCCTACAAAGCGGCCAGAATCGTCCATGAATCCCCTTGCCTTAACCCGTCAAAATCCCGAAAACCGCAGCGAACACCGCAGCGGCGAGCTGCATTGCGAACAGGTGCCACTGACCGCCATCGCGCAAGCCCACGGGACACCAACCTACGTGTACTCGAGGGCTGCGATCGAAGCGGCTTTTGCCAGTTTCGCGGGTGCCGCCGCAGATCGGGGCGTCTTGCTGTGTTTCGCCATGAAAGCGAACTCCAATCTGGCCGTGCTCGATCTACTGACCCGTCAAGGGGCCGGTTTCGACATCGTGTCCGGCGGCGAATTGGAACGCGTTCTCGCCATTGGCGGCAACCCCGCCCGAGTCGTCTTCTCCGGTGTCGGCAAATCCCACGCAGAAATCCGCCGGGCGCTCGAAATCGGCGTCAAGTGTTTCAATGTGGAAAGCGCGGCAGAACTCGACCGCATTAATGGGATCGCCCGGTCACTCGGGCGGCGCGCGCCGATTTCGATCCGTGTCAATCCCGATGTGGACGCCGGCACCCACCCCTACATCTCAACCGGTTTACGTGAAAACAAGTTCGGCATCGCACACGACCATGCGCGGTCGGTCTACGCCCATGCCGCAACCCTTGAAGGGATCGAAATCGTCGGCATCGATTGCCATATCGGCTCCCAGATCGTCGAGACTGCGCCCTTTCTTGATGCCCTGCATCGGGTGTTGAGCCTTGCAGACGAGCTCGAAGCCGACGGAATCTCTCTACGCCATCTCGACCTCGGGGGTGGACTCGGAATCCGTTACGACACCGAAACTCCGCCGGACCGAAGCGCCTTTCTGACTCAACTGCTCGATCGTGTCGACCAGTGGCGAGCGGTCAAACCAGACCGAGCCGGGGTTGAGGTCATCTTTGAATTCGGTCGCGCGCTCGTCGCCGAAGCGGGCCTGTTGCTGACTCGCGTGGAGTACCTTAAAGACAATGGGACACGGCACTTTGCGGTCGTCGATGCGGCCATGAACGACCTGATGCGCCCCGCCCTTTACGAAGCGTGGCACCCCGTAGAAGCCGTCATCGAGCGCACGGATCGCCCGCCTCAGGTCTTCGACCTGGTCGGACCCGTTTGCGAAAGTGGCGACTGGTTGGCCCGCGGTCGTACGCTGGCCTTGGCCGAAGGCGATCTTCTCGCCATTGGTTGTGCCGGAGCTTATGGCATGACCATGGCGTCAAACTACAACTCCAGACCGAGGCCCGCCGAAATTCTGATTGATGGTGCCCGCATGCATGTGGCGCGGCCGCGCGAATCGGTTCAGGATCTCTTCGCTCGCGAACAGCCGCTGCCCCTCCTTTGATCCCCCTCAGAGGGTCACGCGGGTGGCCACCACCCGCCCGTTGAACCACGTGCCTTTGACCGCAATGGCCTGACCGGCAACAGGTTTCATCATCCGGTCAGCGGTCAGGGCCGAAAGATCGACCGGATAATCACCGATCTGCCCGCTGGTCCCGGCAATCGCCGTCCAGATCCCATCCAGTTCCACATGGGCATTGTTCGCAAGGGCAGGGAGTCCGATCACGCGCGCCTGATCCGAGACCCAGAGCTGCGTCGTCCCCGCCACCGGGCTCGTGAGCGACCAGATCCGGATCATGCGCCCTTCACCAATCGCCGGATCGGCCGGATTGCGCAGGCTGTGGCAGTAGCACACCTTGGCCACTGCGCCCTCGGGACCGAGTTCGAAGTCGGTGAGGGTGGCATCCAGCCGGCGCACCACACCGCGTCCTTTGAACCACTGGCCGGCAGGCGCCACCCCGCGCAACTCGATCCGGGTCGCACCCATGACACCGGAATCGGCCGTTGGGCCATGCAGGATGACGAGTTCCCCTCGATGGGCCGCCAGTGCCTCGAGAGAGGTGAACCCCACCAACACGGTGGTGCTCGTCACCAGAGCTCTGGCACCGGAAACGGTGACGGTTCGAGCGACCAGGTCGACCCCGACCAGGGGCGCCACGATGTCATCCACAACGACGACCTTGCGTGCGACCCCCCGAACGCCGGTCGCATCGACATCGCCCTCCAGAGCGACGATCATCCCGACCGCAATTTCGTCCCCGCGCAGCGCCGAGCCCTGATCGTCAGAGTGACTCGCGCCAGAGTGGTCATAGCGCACGCTGCCGACCGTGATCCCAGTACCCACATCCGTCACCCGCCCGTAGGTCGCGGTCTTGATGGTTGCGGAGTTGCCGGTGCCACTCAAATCCTCGGCTGCCCCGCCGTCCGACACCCCGCCGCCGCAACCGGAGAGGAACAAGGCGGCCGGAAAAACGGCGAGCAGCACCCGCCCGCGACGGTTTGCAAAGATTCCCATCGACCGTTCCTTGAGAAGGACGACCGCGAGGGCGGCCAATGCCGATGAGTGTGGGTGACCACTGGCCGGGGTTTCTGACCAACAGGTCACGGCTTCGGGAAATTTCCCAACCCGACACGCGGGTTGCAAGCTACCCCAGCACCGGCAGCGCTGGCGCGCCTCAGTGATCCCGAACCGAGGCGCCTAAAACAGCCGCCGTAAGTCCATCCCGGTGTAGAGCGAAGCGACCTGCTCGGCATACCCATTAAAAGGCAGAGTACGCCGCTTTTTTTGCAGAAATCCATCATCGCCAATCCGACGCTCGGTAGCCTGAGACCATCGCGGGTGATCCACGTCGGGATTCACGTTGGCATAAAAACCGTACTCTTGCGGCGCGCTGCGCAGCCAACTCGTCTGCGGCTGCTCGCGAACAAATCGAATGCGAACCAGGGACTTGGCGCTCTTAAAGCCATACTTCCACGGCACAACCAGTCGCACCGGCGCCCCGTTCTGATTCGGCAAAACTTCTCCGTAAAGCCCAAAACCCAGGAGCGTCAGCGGATTCATCGCCTCATCCAGTCGCAGGCCCTCGGTATACGGCCAATCGAGCACCTTGCGATTGACGCCAACCATCTGTTTGGGGTCGGCAAGCGAGGTGAATTCAACGTACTTGGCCTGACCGGTGGGCTCGACCCGACGCGCCAATTCAGCGAACGAAAAGCCAACCCAGGGAATGACCATCGACCATCCCTCAACGCACCGCATGCGATAGATACGCTCTTCCATCGGGGCGAGGCGCAGGAGTTCATCGAGGTCAAACGTTCGCGCGCGGGCGACTTCGCCACCGACCTCAACGGTCCAGGGGCGCGTCTTAAATTGGCGCGCATTGCGCTCGGGATCGTCCTTCCCGGTGCCGAATTCATAAAAATTATTGTAAGACGTCACATCCCGATGCGAGGTCGGCTTCTCGATCGTCGACCACGCGCTGGGGCGAGCGGGGAGGGGTGTTAAACCGTGTCCCGTTGGTGATGCCGGGGCTGGGGCCTGCGCGGACGCTTGGGTGAGCCAGCTCGTGGGAGCGACTGCCAGTCCGGCCGCGCTCGCTCGCAGCCACAGGCGCCGGTGCTCAAACCGATGTTCAACAACCGCTCTCGGCGTAATCTCCGACGCTACAGGTGGGCGGGCGATCAACGCAAGCCTGCGACGTATTCCGCCACCGCCTTGATTTCGCGGTCCGTCAATCGCGTGGCGATCGTGGTCATCTGCGCGCTGTTACGCCGCACCCCACCCTGTCGCATTCCAACCAACTGTGCCTCGGTGTAGTCGGCCCATTGACCCTGAAGACGAGGGTATTGGGCGGGCATTCCGGCCCCGTTGGGCGCGTGACACCCCGCGCAGGCAGGGACGTTTTTCTCGGGGATACCCCGGCGATAAATCTGCAGGCCAGCGTCCGAAAGCGCCTTGTCGCGCGCCACGGCTGGCTTCAGTTTCTGCGACTCAAACCAACTGGCGAGGTTGAGCATATCCGCATCGGACAAGGTGGCCGCAAACCCCGCCATGACCGCGTTTTGACGTTCTGCCACGGTTGCCGGAGCCTGAACCCGAAAATTATTCAACTGCTTGACAAGGTAATCGGCATGCTGCCCGGCCAGCTTAGGATTGGCAGGCGACGTGCTGTTGCCGTCCGCTCCATGGCAGGCGGCGCAGACCTGTTCGGCGACCTTTTGACCAGCGGCCGGATCGGCTTTGACGGGAGCAGCGGCGGGCGCCGCAACGGCAGGCAGCGTTGCCATCGAACCGAACGACAAGACAACCAAGGCCTTCAAAAAATTCAGGCGAATCATGCGGTGCTCCAAGCACAACGTACTAAAAACCCAGACCACCTCGGCGAATCTCACGCCGCCGGTAGTCAAGCGCACCGCGGATTGTACAATAGGGGTCTCATTTTCGGAGCCGTGCCGGCCATGACCTTGCTGGTGAGCGCCCGCTTCACAACGACCGTTGCACAGATGCACCAGCTGCCGGTCGACGGCTTGCCGGAGGTGGCCTTTGCGGGTCGATCGAACGCGGGCAAATCCTCCGCCCTCAATGTGCTGTGCAACCGCCGTCGGCTGGCCTTTGCGAGCCGGATGCCGGGGCGCACCCAGGCGCTCAATTTCTTTGCGATCGGGCCGCAAGATCAACCGAATGGATTCCTGGTCGACATGCCCGGGTATGGGTATGCGACGGCTCCCGGCGCGGTGCAAGAAAGCTGGATTGGCTTGGCTGGAAATTACCTGCGAACCCGCCAGCCTCTGGTGGCCGTCGTGCTCATGCTCGACATCCGGCGCGGTGTCACTGCACTGGATCATGGCCTGCTCGACTGGACACCGGTGACGATCCCGGTGCTCGGGCTCCTGACGAAAGCCGACAAACTCAGTCGCAACCAACAGCAAGCGGCGCTCAGAGCTGTCCGGGCCGAACTCGAGCGGCGCCATCCCAGCCGGCGATTTGATCTCGTGTTGTTCTCGTCCACCCAGCGAATCGGGATTGAGGAAGCGTCAGACCGGATTGCAGCTTTTTATCGATTGACGCAGGATTCTCAACATCCCGACACCAACTCCGACCAACAACCCCACAACGCCGTATGAGTTTCCCCGACACCCACCCCCAATTCCTCCGCCAGCGTCCACGCCGACTGCGCCGCGATGACTGGAGTCGCCGCCTGGTGGCCGAGCACACCCTGAGCGCAGCCAATCTCATTTATCCGGTCTTTGTGCTGGATGGCCAGCGTCGAATCGAATCTGTGGCCTCGATGCCCGGCGTCGAACGGCGTTCGCTCGATGAACTCTACGCGGTGGCCGAAGACTGTGTCGCCCTGGGGATCCCCGTACTGGCTCTGTTTCCGGTGATCGAGCCCGCGTTAAAAACCCTCGACGGGCGTGCTGCGACCGATCCGGATGGGCTGGTGCCTCGTGTCGTGCGAGCACTCAAGAGCCGCTTCCCGCAACTCGGGTTGCTGACCGACGTTGCCCTGGATCCCTACACCAGCCATGGCCAAGATGGGGTTCTCGATGATCACGGTTATGTTTTGAACGATCAGACCGTTGCGATCCTGATCGAACAGGCCCGCGTGCAGGCCGCAGCGGGAGTCGATATCGTCGCACCGTCCGACATGATGGATGGGCGAATCGGGGCGATCCGGGACGCGCTCGAACACGATCGCGCGATTCACACCCGGATCATGTCCTACGCAGCGAAATACGCGTCGGCTTTTTACGGCCCGTTTCGGGACGCAGTTGGTTCAGCGTCCAACCTGGGTAAGGCCGACAAAAAGACCTACCAAATGGACCCCGCCAACTCCGAAGAAGCCCTGCACGAAGTGGCGCTCGACCTCGAGCAGGGCGCGGACATGGTTATGGTCAAGCCCGGCATGCCTTACCTGGACATCGTACGACGGGTCGCCGAGCACTTTGGCGTACCCACGTTTGCCTACCAGGTCAGCGGTGAGTACGCGATGATCAAGGCCGCCTCGGCAAACGGATGGCTCGACGAACGTGCTGTCGCACTCGAATCCCTGCTGGCATTTCGGCGTGCGGGCGCGGCAGGCATACTGACGTACTTTGCACGAGACGCCGCACGCTGGCTCAAGGGCTGACGGGGCTCAATTCGGGGCGATTTGACGACACCGAGGTGACCGTAGCCACTTCGGTCACCCCAGTAATCCCAGTCACGCCAGTCACCGCGGTCACCTTAGTCACCTTAGTCACCACGACGATCCCCGCACTCCCCACCTGCGCGCCCCCAAATTCATTGGCCCAAATGGCCAGGGCCTCGGCCCGCAGCGGCCGACTAAACCAATAACCCTGCGCACTGTCACAACCCAAGGACGCGATCACGTCGGCCTGAGCCTGCGTCTCGACCCCTTCGGCGACGGTCGTCATGCCCAGACTATTGGCCACCCGGACCGTCGCTTCGATCAGCGCCCGATGGTGGCTACTGCTATCGGACTGACTGACAAAAGATCGGTCGATCTTAACGGTATCGATCGGCAAGGCGTGCAAGCTCGAAAGCGATGAATACCCGGTGCCAAAATCATCGAGCGCGAGGGACAGACCCAACGACTTGAGTTCCTGCAGCAGGCTGCTAACGCCCTCATGCTGGGCTGCGAGACTCTCCGTGACTTCGAGCTGTAAATCCTCTGGCGCCATCTGATGTTCCTTGAGCGCGGCTCGAACCACCTCGATCCAACCGGGACGCAGAAGCTGTGCGCGCGACAGGTTGACGGCCAATAAACCCGGCGCTGCCGCGCCAAGCTCGTGACGCCAACGAACAAACTGACTGCAAGCGGTATTGAGCACAAAATCGCTCAGCTCATCAATCAAGCCTCCTTCTTCAGCGACGCCGATAAACTCAAGCGGCGGAATCGGCCCGCGGGCGGGGTGAGTCCAGCGCACGAGGGCTTCAACCCCGTGAAGCACCCGAACCGCGGCGCCACGCACCACGACGAGAGGCTGATAGACCACGTGGAGTTCACCGTTGGCGAGTCCCCGACGCAGATCCGCTTCCATTGTCCCCCGCCATGCGGCGGCTTCGCCCATCCGCGGATCAAAAATCGCATACCGACCACCACCTGCCCGCTTGGCCGCACTCATGGCAATGCTAGCGTCACGCAAAACCGTATCGGCGGTTTGCAGCACCGGTATCGGTGACGAGGTTTGCGCCCCCTGCTGCGACGACTGCTGCGACACCATCACCATGCCCATGCTGACTGCACAGCGCACCTGATGCTCACCAATCCGATACGGCTTGGCGAGCACATCGAGCACCCGCTGTGCGACGATTTCGGGGTCATCATCGGGGCCGAGTTGATCCAGCAGGACGACAAATTCATCGGCGCCGATCCGCGCCAGCTCGGCTGTGGGCCGTTCGGCCTCCGGGCCTGAACCATTTGCCCGCAATGTCCCGCGCAGACGCTCCGCGACCAAACGCAATAAAGTGTCGCCCGCGCCGTATCCCAACGCGTTATTGATCTGCATAAAGCGATCACAGTTCAGAAAGAAGACCGTAAAACGGTGATCCGGCTCGATGGCGGATCGATCCAGGGCGTTCTGCACCGCCTGACGAATCCCGCCCCGATTCTGCATCTTTGTCAATGGGTCGCATTGAGCCTCAATCGCCCGTCGTGGTGCGACATCACTACCGCCAACACCAGCGAAGCCCCCTAGACTGCCGACCCCCGGTCCCGGGCTCAGTGCGGCGAGATAGCCCCCCGACGCAAACCGCATCAGGCGAACCTCAAGCTGCTCGTCGCGCAACGGCAAGCTGAGGATGACCTGAGTCCGATCGGGTGCCTGATTCAAGGACTGATTCAATTCCAGATCCTCAGCCTGACGCGGCAGTGTCGGCGCATCGGCTGCGAGACACCTAAAAAAGTTAATCGGGGGCTCTCCGTTCAAGGCCACTAAGATTGCCTCTGCGGGGGTATTCATGCCGAGGATTTCGCCATCTCGCGACATCTGAACAATTCCGACGGGTAAGCCCTGCAGAATCCGGTTCCACGCTACCGGCAGGTCGCAAAAATCAGCCAATTTGATCCCCTCAAGGAAATGTTTTTGTGTGACGCAAACGCGCAATCACACCGGCTCAGGAGACGAGTCGCAGGGCAACCGCCTTTCGCTTTTCGCGGTACAAGGCCTGGTCGGCCAAGCTCAACATCAGTTCCGCGGAATCCTGCGTCTGGTCGAACTCGGCGCACCCGCCCGAAATACCGACCGTCACCTGGGCCCCACAACGCAACACGATCGGCTCCAAGACCCCCTCAGCAATGCGCTCGAGAAGGGCCTGCGCCGAGCTTTCGTCACCGTTGCGCAACACAATGCCGAACTCATCGCCTCCAAGCCGACCCAAGGTGTCACCTTTACGCACCAGGTCCTTAAGGCGTCGGGATACCTCGCGCAAGACCTCATCACCCGCGGGATGGCCAAATCGATCGTTGACGGCCTTAAAGCCATCCAGATCCATGCACAAGACCGCAAAGGTCGTCCCGCTGCGGCGCGCATTCTCAATTTCGATCGCAACCGCCTTATCGAAACCGGCCCGATTACCGATCCCCGTGAGGTAGTCCGTATTGGGCAAACGCGTGAGGTCGAGCGCTTGGCGACGCGACATCATGGCCGTCATCACAAAGCCCCCGAGATCGCGCAGCGCGTCGTACTGAGTTGAAGTCAGCGAGCGCTCATTGACGTCGAGGATTTCAAGTGCACCCAGAGCCAGTCCGGTGGCATCGAGCACCGGAACAGCCGCATAAAAACGGAACCTTGGACTGCCAACGACCATGGGATGACCGGCAAATCGCGAGTCATGACGCAGGTTGGCAACGACCATAATCTCGTGGGGCGCCAGCACGGCATACGTGGCAAACGCCTCCGCCCGGGACACCTCGGCTAGGGCAAACCCTCGCCGCGACTTGAACCAGACGCGCTTTTCGTCGACCAACGAAATCAGCGAAGTGGGGACTCCGAACGTGTGCGACGCCAGACGGCAGAGCGCGTCGTACTCACCCTCGGGCTCGGTATCGAGAATCTCGTAACTCCAGAGCGCCTGCAACCGATCACTCTCACGTACCGGTACGGCAAAACTCGTCGGGTTGATCATGTCCTCGTCCTTGGAAACCTGGGTCGGGTTGCAGCACACAGACAGGGCCGCACCACAGGGAACGAGAGGCTACTGGAGCCACGCACGAACACCGTGCGAAAGATCGCGCAAACGACAGAGGGCTTGTGCCGAGATCTAAAGGGAGAGGGCGATGGCGATGTCGATGTCGATGGCGGGGACTCTCACGGGCGAACTGCTCATCGCTATGTCGTGCGTGTTTTCAGCGCACCTGGCTCGCAGGCGGGGGCCCGGCAGGCGGGGACCTCAATGGGCTACCGTGGATGGGCCAGTCTTTGGGCCCTGGTAGCTGGCCTCAAGTAGCTGGCCTCAAGTAGCTGGACCCAATGATCGGGCCCAGCGGGACTTTATTCGGCCGCGGCTTCTGCGGTCTCGCTGCGCTCGGTCAGCTCAATGACGGCCATCGGCGCGGCATCGCCCAAGCGGAAGCCAAACTTCATGATCCGCGTATAGCCACCGGGTCGGCGCGCGAATCGTGGGCCCAAATCATCAAACAGCTTGACCACCATCTCACGATCGCGCAGCCGCGAAAAGACGAGGCGGCGATTGGACAGAGAAGGGGTCTTGCTCAAGGTGATGATGGGCTCCACGACCCGGCGAAGCTCTTTGGCTTTCGGCAGGGTGGTCTTGATCTGCTCATGACGCAGGAGCGCATTGCAGAGGTTGCGCAACAGCGCTTGGCGATGCGCGCTGGTGCGATTGAGTTTTCGGAGTCCGTTGCGATGGCGCATGATTTTGGTCCTGTCGGAGCGTGTCTACAAGTCGCGGACGAACTCTCAGGGACGCTCGAGACCGGCTGGTGGCCAGTTTTCGAGCTTCATCCCAAGAGTCAGGCCGCGTGAAGCGAGCACTTCCTTGATTTCGTTGAGCGATTTACGGCCCAGATTAGGGGTCTTGAGCAACTCGTTTTCGGTGCGCTGGATCAGGTCACCGATGTAATAAATATTCTCTGCCTTGAGGCAGTTAGCCGAGCGCACCGTCAATTCCAGATCATCGACCGGGCGCATGAGCACCGGATCGATTTGTGGCGTACGAGCCGCCTCAATCGCAGGCTCGGCCCCTTCGAGCGCGGCAAAGACCGAAAGCTGTTCGACAAGCAGACGCGCCGCATAACGAACGGCCTCTTCGGGCGCCACCACCCCGTTGGTCTCTACATCCAGAACGAGCTTGTCCAGATCGGTACGCTGCTCGACGCGCGCGCTTTCAACGGCATAACTGATCCGCCGGACCGGCGAGAATGAGGCATCGAGAACGATGCGCCCAATCGTCTTGGCTTCGCCATGATTGCGCACCGTACCTGGAATATAGCCACGGCCACGCTCGACCTTGATCTGCATATCAAGCTTGCCACCTGCCGTCAGATGTCCGATGACATGCTCAGGGTTAATCACTTCCACATCGTGGGGGCAATCAAGGTCGGCGGCGCGAACCTCACCAGGGCCCTCTTTGCGCAGGGTCAGGTAGACCTCATCGCGATTCAGGAGCTTAAACGTAATCCCCTTCAGATTCAGCAAAAGATCGACGACGTCTTCTCGCAGACCGTCAACGGTCGAGTACTCATGGACAACGCCCACGATCTGGACTTCCGTCGGGGCGTACCCGATCATGGACGACAGCAGAACACGCCGAAGCGCGTTACCCAAGGTATGACCATACCCACGCTCGAATGGTTCCATGACAACCCGGGCGTGTGAGGGCCCGAGTTGCTCGACTTCCACGATCCGCGGCTTCAGCATTGCGGTTTGCATCGTTACGAATTCCCTTGTTCCTGACGGAACCGCGCATCAGCGCAAAAAAATTAACGTGAATAAAGCTCGACGACCAGACTTTCGTTGATGTCGGCAGAGATTTCTGAGCGATCCGGAACTTGCCGGAAAGTCCCTTCCATCTTGACCTTGTCGACCGAAACCCAATCGGGAAAGCCCGTCTGATCCGCCAGATTGAGCGAGTCCTGAATCCGGGCCTGGGTGCGCGACTTCTCGCGTACCGCGACCACATCCCCGGAGCGGATCTGCGCCGAGGGAATATTCAACACCCGACCGTTGACCAGGATGGACTTGTGGCTGATGAGTTGGCGGGCCTCTGCGCGCGTTGAGCCAAAGCCCATGCGGTAAACCACATTGTCGAGGCGGCATTCGAGGAGTTGTAACAGCGTCTCCCCCGTGTTGCCTTTGCGGCGCTCGGCCTCGGCAAAATAACGACGAAACTGACGCTCAAGGACACCGTAGGTGCGTTTGACTTTCTGCTTTTCACGCAACTGCTTGCCATAATCCGAGGTTCTGGCCCCCGAGGTGCGGCCATGCTGGCCTGGGCGCGAATCAAGCTTACACTTCGAGTCGAGCGCGCGACGGGAGCTCTTCAGGAAGAGATCCGTGCCTTCGCGCCGAGATAATTTACAGCGAGGACCGGTATACCGTGCCACGTTAGGGCTCCTTCTTCAAATGCCAAGTCCCAGCCCGACTGGCCTGGGTCTGCAGCGCTTTCGCTGCGGTCAGTTCACGCTCGCAAGCAATCGTGAACAGGGGTCTTAGATGATTCCGCTTACAAACAAACCTAAATCGAACTCAACATCCACTTAAATCCGGCGCTTCTTCGGAGGCCGGCAGCCGTTGTGCGGCAACGGAGTCACGTCCGCAATCGAAACAATCTTGATACCGAGCGCATTGAGCGCCCGAACCGAACTCTCGCGCCCGGGGCCGGGGCCCTTGATCAACACATCGAGCGTCTTGATGCCACACTCTTGCGCCGCACGCCCAGCCACCTCGGCCGCGACCTGCGCTGCGAACGGGGTCGACTTTCGGGAGCCTTTAAAACCCTGACCGCCCGAGGTTGCCCACGAGAGGGCATTGCCCTGACGATCGGTAATCGTAATGATCGTGTTATTGAACGACGCGTGCACGTGGGCGATGCCGTCCGAGATGTTCTTTTTCGCCTTCTTGCGAACGCGCGCGGCTGCTTGCGCCTTCTGCTGTTGTTGGGACTTGGTGGCCATGAGGCGTTTGCTCCAGTTTATTTCTTCAGCGCAATGCCGGCTTTAC
>Ga0214921_10006195_pt1 | contig 16511 bp, 11 predicted proteins | sample LL1505_MetaG_FD_177992 | JGI IMG/M metagenome (GOLD analysis project Ga0214921, IMG submission 177992) | Freshwater microbial communities from Lake Lanier, Atlanta, Georgia, United States - LL-1505 | ecosystem: Environmental > Aquatic > Freshwater > Lake | place: USA: Georgia | collected...
TAAATCCTGCCTGCTTTTTCTCCTCAAGTAAATCTTCTCTTCGCTCTTTTGTCCGTGCCACGGCTTGGCTCTTCTGCCACTTCAGAACCTCCGCATGATGCCCCGAGAGCAACACCCCAGGCACCTTCATCCCCCGAAACTCCTCAGGCCGGGTATACTGAGGCCCTTCCAAAAGCCCTTCCCCCTCAAATGAGTCCTCCCCAGCAGAATCCTCATTCCCCAACACCCCCGGAATCAACCGCACTAGCGCATCGATCAGGGTCAATGCTGGCAGTGTACCGTTACTTAAAACATAATCTCCGACCGAAATCTCCTCGTCGATCCATCCCTGCCGAACTCTCTCGTCAATCCCCTCATAATGCCCGCTGACCAGTAGCAGGCGACGGTGCTCCTTGCCCAACTGCCGAACTTTCGCCTGATCCAAGCGAACCCCTTCTGGCGTCAAGTAGATCACCTTGGCCCGATCCTCCCCTTCACCCCTCAAATGCTCAATCGCATCCACCAGAGGCTCCGCCTTCATTACCATACCAGGTCCTCCCCCAAACGGACGGTCATCCACCGTGTGGTGTTTATCCTTCGCATAGTCACGAATCTGATGCACACGGATCTCCACCAAACCCGCACGTTGCGCACGACCTAAAATACTTTCCCCGAGAACCCCTTGAGCCATCGCAGGGAAAAGGGTCAAGAGATCAATCTTCATGAGTCGTCCCCATCGAATTCCCCGTCCTCTACCTCAACAGATACGTGACGCCCATCTCGGCTCGCCGCATTTAAAAGAGAGCGAATCGCCTCAATCGTTCGTCCATTACGGCCGATGATTCGGCCCAAATCCTCAGGGTTAACGCGAATGCGAAAGAGAAAGCCCCGGTCGTCCGAGGTCTCCTCTACATCTACTTCGTCGGGATGGGTGACAAGGCGACCCAGGACAAGTTCCAGAAAATATCGCATGGGAATCCTGTCCTCACCGGAAACTTACGCCTTCGGCGCACGCCGCGCTTTGCGGATGAAACTGGCCACCGTCTCACTCGGTTTGGCCCCTTTGCCTACCCAGTGATCAATCCGATCCAGTTTGAGCTTCATGCCCTCATCCTTACCCATCGGATTGTAGGTTCCCACCAGTTCAAGAAAACGGCCATCCCGCGGACTTTCTTTGTCCGTCACAACCACTCGAAAGTAGGGACGATTCTTTTTTCCCTCTTTCCGCAAACGAATCACCACCGCCATAAGTTTATCTCCCGTACCCCGCCAACGTGGTGCTCTGCGGCCCCTAAACAAGGGCGATTTCGCAGAACGTCGACGAACTTGAAAACATATCTAAATCCCCGCCCTCTTCCAAGGACAAAGTCCTTCCCCGCTAACTCTTTCCGATCGCAATCTCCTCCACACACTCCAACCAAGCATGGATCAACCAACCGTGAAGTTCCTGAATCCTGGACGTATCCTCGCTGGGTACCACAATCGCATGATCACACAGCCCTTTTGCAGGCCCACCATCCTTTCCTAAAGCCCCTATAATCAGCATATTACGACTTTTTGCAACTTGGATTGCTTTAAGAATGTTCGGAGATTTTCCACTCGTACTAAATACAATCAAAACGTCCCCTTTTTGCCCAAACGCCTCTACCTGCCTTGAAAACACATCCTCGTAAGACCAGTCGTTCGCAATGCAAGTCAGGGCTGAGCCATCGGCACAAAGGGCCAAAGCAGGGAGAGCCTTCCGATTCCCCCGATATCGCCCCGTCATCTCTTCAGCCAAGTGCATCGAGTCAGCTGCACTGCCCCCATTCCCACACGTTAAGACTTTCCCGCCCGCTTTCACCCTCTCTGCCAAGGCTTTTCCCGCCGCCTCCACCGCGGGGACCAATCCGTGGCAACGCTTGACGGTTTCCTCCAAAGCAGAAAGATCGTGGGCAAGATTCATAGAGATGCTATGTGTAGATTCGCACGGAAAATGAAAATCGTCGAAAAATATCTTTGGCGCTCGGTCCTACTTCCCCTCGTCTTTGTCATTACTGCCCTGTTCGTGCTTTGGCTTATGTTTGATATTTTCGACAAATTGGGGCGCCTCGTTGAAAAAAATCCGCCCTTCCCTCTTTTGGTAAAGTATTTTCTAATTCAACTTCCCGATCTGGCCCAATCGATCCTACCTGTGGCCGTCCTCTTCGCCACTCTCTACGTCTTGGCTTACTTCTCTAGACACCGTGAATCGGTGGCTCTTCTCGCGTCAGGAATGAGTCCCGTGACCTTGGCAAAACCATTCCTCGTCTGTAGTGCGGGTCTATCCGTCATTCTCTACCTACTCTCCTACTCTCTTTCCCCCACCGCCCAGGCAGGTCGGGAAAAGGTGAAAAAGCAGATCAAACAGGAAGCTTTGGAAGAAAACACATTTCAACAGATCGTATACCGATCGCCCATACTGCCCAATGCCACCCAAAGTGAAATCTGGTACATCGGCCGTATCCATCTGAAGGAAAAAAAAGCGGAAAACCTGGAGGTTCTATTTCGCTCCGAACCCGAAGGTCGCGATCTCTCGAAACTATTCGCCAGCTCGGCCTTCTACCAAGGTGGGGTTTGGCACTTTCAAGGAGTTCGTCGGGCCGAGTATAGCGCCACCACAAGCGGCCAAGAAACGCTCGGCCCCCTGTTGGACGAACTTGTTCTGCCCGAGTGCACAGCCCCACCTGAAACACTAGCCTCACGTCTTCTTCCTCCCGATGAACTCCCTTGGCCCGATGTCGCTCGCCTCGCCTCCGATCGCTCGCGGCTCAATGATCGTCTTCGCGCTCCTTACGAGACGGAACACTGGAATCGCTTAGCCTATCCCTTAGCTTGTCCTCTCCTATGCCTTTTTGGGATCGCGTTCGGCATGACCGATGCCAGACGGAATGTTGCCGCCACTATATTCAGCAGTGTCTTTGTTCTTTTCGGTTTTCTCGTATGGACCCGCCTCTCGATTGCCCTTGGACAAGGAAACCGTATTCCCTCCTTCTTGGCTGGAACCAGCTCTATCATTCTTTTTGGTGCAGGCGGTCTCTATCTCTTTGCAGAAAAAGTCGGATGGCTGTGGGAACTACAAGGATGGAGCGAGCATCATCCCCGTGCCGCGGTCTGGCTTCGCAGGGTAGGGCTGATCACATGAAGCACAGAATTCTTCTCATCCTAGCTCTGACTTCAATGACGGCTCTTGCCCGCGATCCCGTTGAGTCCGTCGAGCCTGATCCCATGGGAGGGGGAAACCCCGTCGCAACGAACTCACCTACTTCTGCTCCTGCAAAAGAAACACCTGTCCCGGACCCTATGGAAGGTGGCACTGTCCCCGCTTCAGCCACAACTACGAATAAAACTCAGGAAACTGCCGCAGAATCTTCCCCACCTGCCGATCCAATGGGAGGCGCAGCCCAAGAGTCAGCATCTCTACCTTCAGCCGGAAAAAAAACACTCACCCCACCCAAACCTCCCCTCACACCCGAAATCGCTAATTTAAATCTCCCCTCGGAGGTCGAAGTTCCCAACGAAGATCCTGAAAAAGTTCTTTATCTCCCTGCGGGTACCTATCGACAGATTCTACAAATCCCAATCGACTCACCGACAATGCAGTCGGCCAATCAAATGCGGACTCAAAGAGGTCAAGATGTAACAGCAGCCTCTCTGCTTCCACCAAAATCCGCACCCAACACAAAACCTCTGTGGATCCGATACGAGTCACTTGAGAAAATCAAAATAGGCGGTGAAGAGCGCCGGGGAGGAATTGACCTGCCCGTGAACGGCCCCACCGACCTCAAACCACGACTTTGGTATGCCAAGTCGGAAACTGCGGATACTTGGAGTTCTCTGTTCTATTTTGTTTTCGGAGGCGCTGGGTACACCGTCGCAAACTTAGCTGGTTGGTCAGCAGGGAATGTAAGGGATATTCCCGTCGACTTCCCCTACCGGCTTGTTAGAAAATAAGATCTAGGGCGGCCCACTGGCTGAAGCCGTAGTTGGCGATCCAGCCGTGGGATTCAGAGGTTGCCCACTCACATCTAAGATTCTTGGAGTCACAAAAATCAAAGTATTCTTTTTAATTGCCTGCTCCGTTTTTCCCTGAAACGCTCGGCCAAAAATTGGGATATCTCCAATGATTGGTACTTTTTCATCAATTTTTTGGATATCCTCTCTAAGCAGGCCTCCCAAAAGAAGAGTATAGCCATCCGTCACCTCAACAGCAGGAATAGTCAAATCTCGGCGAATAAAGACAGGCTGTTGAATATTGTTCGTCATGATCGTCACGGCAGACTGAAAATAGGTAGCTGCATACGCAGAGTTTATTACCGTACCATAGTTAATAAACCCTTCGAAGTCGACAAAGCTGGGCTCCAGTTCAAGCAACACTCTTGTGTTATCCCCAGTGACATCTGGTTTTACCCCCATCTTCACCCCAATAGGCACGGGGTCACTAATTTGCGAAGGAAAAGAGCCAATGACGGTCTCTGGCCCAGGAATCGGGGTGACAAGCCCCCCCGACCCGCTTGCGGCACCAATTGGCAGAAAAGTACGAATCGAAGATTGCGGATCGCTAAACTCTTTGACATAGCGAAACTCTTGACTGACATCGATCACTCCCTTCTGGCCTCTCTTAAGAATGATCGAGGGGTTAGCTAAAACATTGGCGCTGTTCTTTTGGGAAACTGCCGTAATCAAAGTTCGAAATTGCATTCCATTCAAAATTGTTCCCCCCAGATCCATGGTGTTCAAGGAGTAAGATGTGGTTTGATTCGTCCCAGCCAAAACACCCGACTGAAGAAATGACTGCAAAGTATTGTTAGGCAGAAGACCCACGCCTTGAATCTGATTCAACTGTGCGTTTACCCCTCGCTGGGTGGAAGCATTGGGTGTCGCCCCGCCCCCATTCGTCGATAATCCGGCAGGAACGGGAGAGAGTAGGTTTACTCCTGAACCTCCTAGTGTGGAGTTCACCGTGACGCTATCCAGATCACTCTGATTGATCTCCACCAAGCGTATTCCTACCTGAATCAAAAGGGTCTGCTCTTCAGCTGCACTGATCAACTGGCCGATCATGTCCAACATCTCTTGATTGTTCACTACCTTCAACTGACTTGTCTTCTGATTGTAAACTGCGTACGCCCCTGGGGGAAAGACTACCCCAAGGTCTTCCAGCTTCTTCTGCTCATTCTTTCCTACGGAATCCGATCCTACTGTTGCCGCACCCCCACCCGCTCCCCTAGGCGTAGTCGCACCAGCTCCCCCCTCGTCCTTTCCGTCAGCCCCCTTGAAGAAAGAGGGACTTACCGTAAAATTCTGCGAGTTTAATTCCGGCCTTTTCTCTACCAAAGGCCCAAAGGTAACCCCAATATCAGTGATTCTTGCCCTCACTCCTGCAATTTGTGATATATATCGAACAACCTCAGCCAAAGATGTCTGACGCAACCGCAGGGTTACGGGTTGCGGATTCGCAACATCGGTGCTGACAATAAAGTTAACCCCTCCTTTAGCAGCCTCTGGATCATACGTTCTACTGAGACTGATCAGTGCTCGACGGATCGTCTCGAGATCTGCACCCGAAAAGTCAACCTGTGGAATGACTATTTTTTGCAGCTTCTTTTCTAATGCATACGCAGGGGAAGCTGTCATAGCCCCTGTGATTTCAATTCCACCTGCCGCTCTTCCGCTTTTGGGGTAGATATTGTTCCATGCTTCATGAACTTCCCTTTTTCTTTCAAGGTTTGATAGGTCACGGGCTTTCTCGGCGACCAAGGCACGCTCCTCGTAAATCTTCTGAATTCCCTCTGTTGCAACCTGATTAAATGGATCAGCCTCCAAAACATCCTCGTACCTCTCCTCAGCTTTTGCAAGCTGACCCGTCTCACGTAAAGCTTGAGCCTCTTCCAGCCCACTTCGAACAGCCGTAAGTCTGTCAAAAAACTTTGTCGTTAGGGCAGGGTTGACCGATTCCGCGCCCGATACACCCCGCCGCAATACCTCGTCACTTTTCTGTAACTGCAGCAGGGCCACATCATTTTTAGGATCATGGTGTAAAGAAGCAAGAGCTCTGCGACGAGCCTCAGGCCAGTGATTCTGCTGGGCTGCTGCCTCGGCAAGGGATGCCTGAAGTTTGCTGAGAGTCCGCTTTACATCCAGAGCAAGGGGCGCTCCCCTTAAAACTTCTGGAAGAGTTTCATACGCTTTCTCAAGCAGATCACAGGCTTCAGAGCTTTTGCCATCTGCCACCATCTTTCGACTCACTTCATAAGCCTCTTTCAAAGGCTGTAACATCTGCTCCCTTTTCCCCGTTTCAGCTTCAATCTGCTCTTGGAGCGTGTTTGCGCAAAGACCAGAATTTCCAGAAAATCCTAACCAAAGAGAAAAAATGAGTAGAAAAATCTTCATGGCACAGAGGGCAGCATTTCCGCACTACCACCTTGGGCAAATTCAGGATTTTCCTCATCTTCAGGAAAAACCAAACTCCCATCGGGATTAATGATTCGTAAAGTACAGAAAATCACCAGATTGCTTTTAATCTTCTGTGAAGCCTCACTTCGAAAAAGGCGACCTAACATTGGGATATCTCCCAGCATAGGAACTTTGTCGTCAACCAACTGAACCACATCGGAGATTAAACCCCCCATACCCACCGTTTCCCCATCAATCAGTCGAACACGGCTTTGCAGTGATTTTTTTGAAAAGATAGGAACAAGATAAGGCGATTGGCCAACGGGGGTTGTAACCGGCAACACAGTTTCTGTCGAGCCAGAGATAAAAGCACTTTCTCCAATACTTACAGTGCTTATTAGGACCCCGTAATCGACAAATCCCTCAAAATCCTCAACTAGCAGATTTGTGAAATCTAGATCTACAGCCTTAGGTATAGATGTCGACTCACCCTTCACCTCCAGTGTAGTGCCGATATTACGGGATTCGAAACCGGTTGGATTGCTCGGCAAAATAAACCCAGCGCCCACACCTTGATCATTATTTGGTACAGTGGGCTGAGTGTAACTGGTTGGATAATACATTTGTCGTGAAATAACGATTTTTGACTGCTTCCCATCCGCCAACGTTACACGCGGTGCTGCAACCAGATCTTTTCCAATCGCGTTTTGTAAAAGTTGCAAAATGGCAGCAAAGCCGCGCCCAAAAACTTGCGCATTCACTCCCACCTGATTCGACGCGTTCTGCGGATAGGTGGGATCTAGCAAGGCTTGAAGTGCTGAAACCGATCCACCCCCAGGATTGATTCCTGCGGTGCCTCGAAGACCATCCGTCCCACCACTAGCAGAACCTGGATTGTAAATGGCTCCAGGAGATCCAGGCGCAGGAATCGCAGTACTACCACTCATCTGCAAATTAAAGGTGAAATTCTTTACATCATTTTCCGTGAAAGAAAGAAACTTAGTTTCCACCTCGAACTGCTTTTGCGGAGGCTCCCCTTGGGCGTCCCGAATTCTTTGCTCAATCTTGTTCAGCTCATTGGGTGTATTCCGCACAACCAATTTACCGGTGTCTGAAAAGCATGTAGCCGATGAGTCTACCACCGTCGTATTGACTCCAATACTTTGCAAAACTAAAGCCCCCAGCTCCTTGGGGGTCATCCCGGGCTTCCCAATATTGGCAAGAAGACTTGGGGGCAGATTGTAACTGCGAATCTGAAGCTCCCCTCCTGTCTCCGTGACAGGCAGAATAAACACTGCAGTATTCTCCACATCATAACGCAGCTTGTCCCCACCACGAATCTGATCGCAAAGATACTTTAAGGCAGTCTGCAGCTTTACATTTCTTAATTCTAAGCTGATCGTCGCCGCTTCTGGATCCGAGCCCTCCGTCGGTGGCGGCAACCGCAAGACAAAATTAATCCCTCTCTTTTTTGGATCATTCTGCTCACTCAGCCTTTGTAGCTCCTCCACCGCAGCGCGCACCGGCTTTTCATTGAAAACCAGCTCAGGAATTTCGATCGCCGACAATGCTTGCAAAATTTCGGCCCCGTTCGATACCCCTGCATTACCAGTGACTCGAGTCTGCTTCGAATCTACCCGAGCATGAGGCGGCGGAACCCAAGCCTCAGTCACCTGCGTCATCGCCTTGGCTCGGCTTGCAGAGTATCTCTTGTCCGCCACGAGGAGGCGCTTCTGCTCCACAACCTCGATTTTTTTTCTGGCTGCCGAATTATACGGGTCAATCCTCAAAACATCATCCAGTTTTTGCCGTGCAGACCGATACTGCCCCGTCTCAGTCAACTGATCTGCCAGCGACAGAAGCTTTTTTATCTCCTTTGTTTTTTCGACCAGATCGGCTGTCGCAGCCGGATTTCCCTCAAATGGATTTGATCCTCTGGACGCTTCCTCCTGCATATTAGCCGCCTGTTTTGCAACTTGGGCGTTGGCAGGATCCAGATCGGCAGCCTGCTTCATCAAGCCGGCAGCCTCTGCCGTCTTGCCCGCTTTGTCTTGTGCCAACGCCTGAGCGGCCAAGGACTTTGCAACACCTACGCGTGCCCGATGATAAAATCCCGAGGTGTTTGTTTGAGGATCTGTCTGATTCATCACTAATCGAAACTTTGCCTGTGCATGCTCCCACTCCCCCGCTTGGTACAAACGCTCCGCCAAATCTAAGTTCTCGTTCAATCGAAACGTAACCTCTCGGCGCCGATCAATTTCTCGCTGCGTCATCTCCGCCGATGACTGAACACGAGGGGCTACGGTTGAATCAGATGCTGAATCAACCCCCTCCTGAGCAAAGGTCGGAATACTGCTGAAACCGAACAACAACAAAAAACAAAGTGGAAAGACCTTCACGATTTCTGAATATACCGCTTGAGTAGCCAGGCGGGTCAACGCCACCCCAGAGCTATCGTCAAGAACCTACCAATGACTAGGGAGATGCTGTGAGTATCTCCTTTGGAAGAATAATTACTGATTCTCCTTCGGGCTTCATACGCAGAGAAACCTTTTGAGCGCTCGCAGCCACTACAACAAAGATTTTTCCTGAGTAAGAAAAGCTTTGCCCAATTCGGTACGGCCCCATTTCACCCTCTCCAGGCACCATCGAAATCAACCGCACATCACCCACCTCCCATTCGACACCCCTTGACTTTCCCCTCTCGTCAATTTTCAAGCTAATCGACCCGTTCAGGTCATCCAACCTCTCCAAAACGATCATGGAATCATCATACTCATTTTCCGTTTTTGTTTTCTCATCCAATTTGATCCCCTTGTCATCTTTATACTCTTTTACCAAAAGCGGAATGACATGGGGGCTAGCATTCGTTCCTCCCACTTTTCCTTTAATCTCATCCTCGCTTTTCGATACATCTACTCCCTTTGCTGTTGCCAGCACCCACAGCTTGTCACCAGTCGCAACATCAATATCCGTAGGTTTTCCGACTGTTTTAAACCGCAACGTGTATCGTCCAGCACTTTTTCCGGGAAAAGTTACCGCCATTTTAGCGGGATCTACTGAAAGAATTTTCATTTTCACCCATTTTGAGGGGCTGCTGGTAGGATCCTGGGGGTCGGTCTTCTTTTGATACTCCTCCAAGTTCGTAAATCCGTCTTGATCATCATCTTGTTTAGCAACCTCAGGGTCTTCAGGAGAAAAACCGTACTTCAACTTCCAGCCAACTTGAATACCATCATCGGTCACCTGATCCGGATTTAGAGGTTGAACGGGTTCAGCCTCCGTGGGCAAAAACACAAGGCTTCGCGATACAAAAACCCGATGCTTCTCCAATGTGCCCTTGAGTAATTTCTTCTTGTCATCCAACTCTCTGCTTTTCGCGTAAAACTCAGAAGCCTTTTGTTTCGCTTCAGTAAGGGGAGATTTACCCACCCCTGCGGGCGTCTCCACTGGCTCTGGCCATCCAGGCCGAAAAAAGCCCAAGGCTATTGCCACGAGCCCCAATACAACCAATCCAGCACCTCCACCCAACCACCATGGTGAGGGCTTCATTACGTTTTCCCTTTTTCAGAGGGTTTCCCCTCCACAGGTATTTTCCAACCTACAAAATCAATCCTCACCACAACTTTCATCCTCTCTTTGCCCGCCAACACTATCAAAAGCGGAGGGCGGGTCGGTGGATTTGCACTTCCTCTTGCTCCATCTGTGGAATTCTCGGTAGCAGCCCCATCCGCAGGCTTATTTGCGTCTGCGAATTTCTTGGCCACCTCACTGCGCTTAGGAAATTCCTTTAAATCATTTTCAAGACTCAAGTTCATCACAACGAAAAGCCACGGGTCCTTGGCAACTCTTTGAATAAAGCCATACAAAACCTCGGGTGAACTCTCAAACTGCAACGTATATCCCTCACGGAGAACCCCTATCGGGCTAGTTCCTGCTTTTGCTTTTTGACTGCTCTTTTCATCAGAGTCGGAAGCGGACACCCCAGGGCTAACGATCGACTGCATAATACACTGAGTTGGATACTTCTCTTTGGCCGCCTTTTTTGTTTCCATCAGTAATTCGACCAATTTTTCCGCAACGGAAAGTTGCAGCGCCAATTCAGGAACTTTGTCCGCAGACGGATTCTGCTGCTTGTACTCTTGCAGGCCTAAGTAAAAATCATCCGCCAAAATAACACGACTGTTGTCCCCTTTTTTTCCTGACTGCTTTTTCAAGCGGTCGTTCGTCGCAATCAAACGATCCTTCCACTGGTTCGGATCTTGGGACCAAGCTTGACCCAACCCAGAAGCTTTTTCATACCCCTCTCTCCAGCTCCCAACCAACTTTTCCACACCTTGACTCACCTCCCCCCCTACTTGCCCAATCTCATTAGCCTCCTTGCGAGCTGCACCCGCACCGCCTGGCTTTGTCAATATCGCCGCAAGCTCTGGCTTTACTTTGCGCTCTGCTAAAGCCTGTGCCTGCGATTGGACCTCACCCAAGGAACTCCATCCAAAATATGCCGTAGCAACAACAACAAGTAGAAACCCTCCCCCAGCCGCTGCCAAAACCACCTGGGCTTGTGTCATATTACCCTTCATGGATTAACCGGCTTTTTAGCCGCCTCCACAGGCGCAACTCCTCCTACAGGCCACTCGGCCCTCATAGCAAACCTGAGCGCCACCTGCTCCGTTTTTCCATCCACCCGCTCAGGGTTGTCTCGCTGAGTAGTCGTTACGTTTTGCAAAATTCCCCCCTCACTTAGGCCCTTGCGAAAGTCCTCCACCACTTTCGCATCCGCGGCTTCTGACTGCGTCTCAAAGAAGCCACCAATTTCCAAAACGGGCACTGAAGTCTTCAGATTTGCCGGCTTTGCAACAGTCCCCTCCCCCTCCGCTCCAGGAACGCTGTCACTCAGATTGAGGGATGTCACCCACAACCCAGGCAAACTTTTCGACCGAATCTCCTCCAGCAAGAGAGGCCATCTCATCCGCTCCCCTTCCAAAACAAGAGCCTGATTCGCTAGATTAAACTCGTTAGTCACCTTTTTCTGCTCAGTGCTTACCTGTGTCAATGCCCCTTCTGCCTCATCCAACTCGGCAGTCTGGGGTGATATTAATGACCCCAAGCGGGCGGATTGCCAAAAACCGTGAATTCCTGGAAGCAAAAGTATGAAACCAACCGCTACTGCGACGGCTACTATTGCAGGACGATCTTTGACACGTCCAGCAGCCACCTTTTGCGCAGACCCTAAAATATTAATTTTGCAAGGGCTGTCTGGTAATCCCCCTAACGCAGCCCCCACCAAACCTGCCCATGCAGGGAAGTTTTTCGCGATCTCAGCGCGATTGACACCCGCTCCAATCGACATCCTTCGAAACGGCTGAAAATACTCAACAGGAATCTTTAACTTATCCCGAAAGAAAAGATCCGTCAGACCCAAGGCTGCCCCACCCCCTGCCAAAAGCGCACGCGTCGGTCTACTCCCTGCCTGTTGGCTTCGATAAAAGGTAATCGAACGTTCGACTTCTGTGTGTAATCTCGTCATCACACCACGAGCCAATTTACTGATGCGTGCCGCCTGCTCATCCGCAGGCTCCTCATACGAACCCCCCGGATGGACGAAACCCTTGGCCCTTTTTAACACCTCTGCCCCCGCAAAAGACTCCTGCAAATCTGCAGCGATTGCCTGCGTTACACTGGCACCACCCAGAGGCACGACCCGACAAAAAATCTTTTTTCCCTCAACCAGTAAAATATTTGTAGATCTGGCTCCGATCTCCAATATCAAGGCACAAGTCTCAACCTCAGGATAGTGATATCGAAAAGCGTTGATCAAGGCAGTAGGGGAAAGTTCAACAATATCTGTCTTCAGGCCAGCCGCCGAGGCAGCTGCCATGGTCTCAGTGACCGTCTCAGTCTTCATCGCGACAATCAGAGCCTCCAGCTCGGCCGCTCCGGCTTGTCCTGGGGGAAAGACCTGAAAATCCCAACTTGCCTCCTCAATCGCAGGCACCGCCTGCTGAGCCTCAAATCCAACCATCTGCTCAACTTGTCCCGGGTCACTCAACGGAAGCTTGATCACCCGTGTGAAAACCGAAGGTCCACCCAGACAAAGTGTGGTCAAACCCGACTTGACGCCAACTTCTTTAACCAAAGAACCTATCGCCTGCATAACAGCTGGAAAAAATTCCGCCGGTTTCGTTGGATCTATATTGAGACTGATAGACCTCAAAAGAGTGAAAACCGGTGCACCCCGTTTGTCCGGACTGATTTCACCGATTCGGACCTCCCCAGCCCCTACATCCAGCACTACTCTTCGTGCAAAAGTTGCCATAATGAAAGCCCCTGCCTATCAGGGCTTTTTCGGCTGAGGATAACGCTTATAATCTTTCGGCCAAAAAGGAGTGTCGTAAATCGGAAGCAGAACACCCGTCATCTCCTGCGCATCGGCACTTTTATTCCAATCAGGGTCTTTCTTTCCCCCTCGTCCACTCGGTCCTTTTTCCTTCGCCTGCTGTAAATCAAAGGCACCCTGAACTGGCGCACCCGCCTCGGTTGCTTCCACCTTCAAATTCATCATTCCCTTAACCCAATCTTGCTCGCCCCCAGACTTCGTCCCAGCAAAACGCAACACCGATGCGGGAGGCAAAAAAACTCCGGCATAGTGTTTCTTGCCCCTAGGCACATCCCGATACGTAGCCTCTCCTGTGAGCACGACAAATTTTTCTTTCACCTTGCCCCCTTCGGGCTCAGGCACCCCTTCATAACCCTCTAAGTAGAATTTAAACTTCACCTCAGGCGTGAACTTATTTGTGGTTGAAAAAGGAACATCAATCCTCAACCACCTTCCTTCCTGTGTTGCTTTATTGTCATCGACCGTTGGCGCCGGTTTTCCGCCTGAGCCTACCGAGTCAGGAACGGATGCTAGCTCTATCTCAACCTCCTGAATCTTGCCAAACTCCAAATTTGATTTCTCCTTCTTTTCTTCCTGCGCCCCCACTCCTATAGGGACCCCAGCAATCAAAACCCCAAGGCAAAGAATTTTTAAAGCACCCATCCGAATAATCTAAAGGGGCTAGGTTTACGGTCAATGGAATTGAACCCCCCTCACACCAACACTTTGGAAAAAACTTACTCTTTACGATCGTATGCCAAATTGGGCCGTAGCCACCTTTCAATCTCCTCCACGGCCACTCCTTTTCTACCCGCATAGTCTTCGACCTGATCCCGACCAATCGGACCTACCGCAAAGTATCGAGCCTCAGGATGCCCAAAATAAAGTCCACTCACAGAGCTCGCGGGGGTCATCGCACAATTTTCTGTGAGTTGAATTCCCACACTTGTCTCCGCATCCAATAACGCCATCAACCCCCTCTTTTCTGTATGGTCAGGGCAAGCTGGATAACCCCCAGCAGGCCGAATCCCACGATACTTCTCATCAATCAAATCCTCTTTGGATAACCCTTCCTTTTTTCCAAATCCCCAAGCAGATCGAGCCAACTCATGCATCCTCTCCGCAAACGCCTCTGCACACCGATCCGCTAAAGCCTTCAACATGATCGCCTGATAATCGTCGTTCGCTTTTTCTAAATTCTTAGCCCAATCCTCCACTCCATGACCCGCAGTGACCGCAAATGCCCCTAAATAATCCTTCTTTCCACTGCTCACAGGCGCCAAAAAGTCCGAAAGACAACGATTGGGTTCCCCGTCGCTCCTCGCCATCTGTTGCCGCAACCCGTGTACCCTGGCTTTCACCTTTTTTCGAGAGTCATCCTCATAAAGTAAAATGTCGTCCCCATCTGAATTAGCAGGGAAAAAAGCCATCACACCCCGAGCCTGGATTCGCTTTTCCTTTAAAATCTTAGCTAGGAGGATCCTCGCATCGTCATAAAGCTTTTTCGACTCCACCCCCACCACTGGATCTTCAAGGATTTTTGGAAATCGTCCCCGTAGCTCCCACGCATGAAAGAACGGGGACCAGTCGATATAACCCGCCAGCTCTTCCAAGGGATAATTTTCGAAAACCTTGACCCCCAAAAACTCAGGCTTCTCAGGATCCTTTGACCAATCAAACTTTGCTGCTCGCTTCCGCGCCTCCCCAATGGAAAGAAGTTTCTGCGCCGCCCGACGAGCCTCATAATCCCTCCTCGCCTTCTCTTGATCCGCCCGAACTTGACTCAAATACCCCCCTCGATTCTCAGGCGAAAGCAACTTCTGCGCCACTCCAACCACCCGCGAGGCATCAATCACGTGCACCACCGATCCTGTATACGCAGGCGCAATCTTCACTGCCGTATGAGCCGCACTGGTCGTCGCTCCACCAATCAACAAGGGGATTTCAAATTTCTCACGACTCATCTCCTCCGCCACCGTCACCATCTCATCCAAGGAAGGTGTAATAAGCCCACTCAGCCCAATCAGATCCACCCCGCGTGATTTTGCCTCAGCTAAAATCTTCTCACACGGAACCATGACCCCCAGATCCACCACCTCGTACCCGTTGCATGCCAAAACGACTCCCACGATATTCTTCCCAATGTCATGTACGTCCCCCTTGACCGTGGCCATGAGAATTTTCCCCGCTCCTTTACTCTTGTCCCCAGCCTTTTCCTTCTCCTTCTCCATGAAGGGCGTCAGATACGCCACCGCTTTTTTCATCACGCGGGCACTCTTTACCACTTGGGGAAGAAACATTTTTCCCGCACCGAAAAGATCCCCCACATGCCGCATTCCTCCCATCAAAGGCCCCTCGATCACTTGTAAAGGCCGTCCGTATTTCTGGCGTGCCTCCTCCGTGTCCACATCAATGAAATCAGTAATTCCCTTGAGAAGGGCGTGGAGCAATCTCTCATCTACAGAGCTTTTCCTCCACTCCTCGTCCTTGACCACGGTTTTTCCACCCGCTTTTACCGTCTCCGCAAATTCCAACAAACGCTCCGTAGCGTCAGGACGTCGATTCAGGAGAACATCCTCCACCCTCTCCTTAAGGTCAGCGGGAATCTCTTCATACACCGCCAATTGCCCCGCATTCACAATCGCCATATCCAACCCAGCCTGAATCGCATGATAAAGAAAACAGCAGTGCATGGCTTCTCGGACCGGATTATTCCCGCGGAATGAAAACGATATATTGCTTAATCCACCGCTCGTTTTGCACCCAGGTAACGTCTTTTTGATTTCTCGGACCGCTTCAATAAATTCCACTGCATAGTTGTTGTGTTCCTCAATTCCCGTGGCCACGGTTAAAATATTTACGTCAAAGATAATATCCTCAGGCGCTAATCCAGCTTTTTCGGTTAACAGCTGATACGCTCTTCGACAGATCGCCACTTTCCTCTTTGCATCGGCCGCCTGCCCCTCCTCATCAAACGCCATCACAATAACGGCAGCCCCATAGCGCCGGACTTTTTTGGCCTGCTCTAAAAAGACCTTCTCCCCCTCTTTTAGGCTGATCGAATTCACCACCGCTTTGCCCTGAACACACTGCAGGCCCGCCTCCAGAACTGACCACTTGGAGCTGTCTAAAATAAAAGGAATTCGTGCAATTTCCGGCTCACTACCGATCAGATGGAGAAACCGCGTCATGCTCGCCTCCCCATCCAACAAAGCCTCGTCGAAGTTGAGATCGATCATGTTCGCACCCGCTTCGACCTGTTGCCTTGCGACCGCCACAGCCTCCTCAAACTTTTCCTCTTTGATTAAAGCGGAGAATTTTGGCGATCCCGTAACGTTCGTTCTCTCCCCAATTGAGGTGAATGATCCGCCCGTTCCAATCTCGTAAGGCTCGAGTCCCGCCAGAACGGTAGAGTGGCCTGGGCTTGCAGGGATTCTGGGCTTCGCTTTCGCCACGGCCTGAGCGATCGCCGCAATATGATCCGGCGTCGTGCCGCAACAACCTCCCACCATGTTCAAAAATCCTGCTTGGGCAAATTCTCCTAAAACCTCCGCCATCTGCTCGGGAGTCTCGTCATACCCACCAAATGCATTCGGTAGCCCAGCGTTTGGGTAACAGCTCACAAAACAGTTGGCCAACTTGGATAGCGCCGCCATGTAAGGACGCATCTCTTTCGGACCCAGCGCACAATTAATTCCAACACTGAAGGGCTGGGCATGCCGAATCGAATGCCAGAACG
>Ga0214921_10006196_pt1 | contig 16505 bp, 19 predicted proteins | sample LL1505_MetaG_FD_177992 | JGI IMG/M metagenome (GOLD analysis project Ga0214921, IMG submission 177992) | Freshwater microbial communities from Lake Lanier, Atlanta, Georgia, United States - LL-1505 | ecosystem: Environmental > Aquatic > Freshwater > Lake | place: USA: Georgia | collected...
TTTTAGTAGCTGACGAAATTCAAATGGGTGTTTACCGTACAGGTAAATTATGGTCATGGGAAAACTTTGACATCATTCCTGATATTTTTGTATTCGGTAAAGCGATTACCAATGGCTTAAATCCATTGTCAGGTATTTGGGCCAAAGAAGAACTGATCAACCCAGAAAAATTTCCTCCAGGCTCAACGCATTCTACTTTCGCATCAAACCCATTAGGTACATCGGTGGCTCTTGAAGTGCTTAAAATGACTGAAGAAGATAATTTTGAGAAGAAAGTAAACGATCGCGGTGCTTACTTCTTAAAACGTATTCAGGAATTGAAATCACGCTGGAAGGTCGTAGGTGATGTAAGTGGTTTAGGTTTAGCGCTTCGTATTGAGCTTTGTGAAAAAGACGGATTTACAGCAAGCCGAAAATTAGCTGACCGTATGTTCAACGAAGGTTTAAAAGGCGACATTAAAATTGGCGACAAGACTTATGGTTTAGTCCTTGATATTGGTGGTTATGAAAAGAACGTCATTACGTTAGCGCCTTCTCTTCTTATTTCAGAAGAAGAAATTGATCTAGGCATTCAACTCTTTGAAGCCTTATTAAAACGATGCGGCGCTGAATAATTTTTTAGCGACTCATGGACGCTAAATCATTGATGCTGTTTATGTCCGCTATCACTTTGGAGGTGGTGGCGACCGTCCTATTTAAAAAAGGGACAACGCGCCTTGCCAATTCTATTCGCAAAGGCTGGCGCTCACACATCGATAATATTGTGAATGCATTAAGAACTAAAGAAATTGCTTTAGGTATTTTTCTCTACGCGATTGAATATGTATGTTGGATTGCTTTTCTTGCAGGTGTCGACATCAGTAAAGCGTTTCCATTATCGAGCGTTCAAATCGTTTTAATACTTTTAGCATCTCGTATTATCTTGAAAGAACACATCAATCAATATCGTTGGTTAGGTGCTACCTTAATTATTGTGGGTATTTATTTTGTTGGGGGTAATATTTAATTGGCCGCCGTGGATTTACTCTTAGGACCTAACGGATTTATTGAACGTAAAAATCCAACGACAGTAGTCCTTTTAATTCATGGGTTAACGGGTACCCCCTCCGAAATGAAACATTTGGGTCGTGTGATTTCGAGAAAAGGTATTTCAGTGGCATGCCCTGAATTAGCAGGGCACTGTAAATCGATTCAAGACTTAAAAAAAACTAAATGGCAGGATTGGTATACGTCTGTTGAAAAAGTATTTGATGCATTAAAAGAAGAGTTCGAGCATGTCTTTATCACAGGGCTTTCGATGGGCGCTCTCATGGCGATGATGATTGCCGCCAATCGCCCAGGAAAAGTCACAGGCGTGATTCCTTTATCATCTACTTTCTTTTATGACGGCTGGAACATTTCTAAATTCCAACAAAAAATTCTTTTACCAATCGTGCTTTATTCACCACTTAAATATTTTTTAGAATGGGAAGAAAAATCTCCTTACGGTATTAAATGTGAAAGAACGCGCGCACTGGTGCATTCGATTTTAGAAAATAAAGATGCGAGGACGGCCGATAAAATTGGTTACTTTAAAACACCCGCGACTGTGATTTTAGAAAGCTTTCATTTAATTAAAGCCACTGAAAATATTATGAAAGATGTGACATGCCCTCTTCTTATTGTGCATTCCACTGAAGATGAAATGGCAAGCATTAAGAATGCTTATTATGTCGAGCAACATGTGTCATCTCAACATATTGAAACGATGTATATCGACGATACTTACCACGTGGTGACATTAGATAAGAGAAAAGATGATATTGGTAAACGTATGGCTGAGTTTTGTTATGCGATTCAAGGTTTATAATAAATACTATTGAACGACTTTAAGGATAAAAAATGAACTCATTTGAAATGGTGTCAAACGCAATTGCAAAAAAATTAGAAATTGATGTGGCAACCATTAAACCTGAAAGCACATTAGAAGAATTAGGTCTCGACTCACTCGATACTTTTGATATTATTTTTGAAGCCGAAGATAAATTAGGCATTAAAGTCCCTAATGATCAGGTCGATGTAAAAACTATTCAAGATATGACTAACCTTCTTGATCAATTGCTTGCTAAAAAAGTATAAAGACTCATGAATGCTTCTTCATTAAGAAGAGTGGTGGTCACAGGGATAGGTGTCGTGTCCCCTGTCGGCAATACACCTGACACTTTTTTTAATGCATTACTCAACGGCCAATCAGGCATTAAACGTTTAGATTCCGATTTTACTGATCAATTAGATGCCAAACTTGCAGCACAAGCTACATTTGATGGTACAGCGTATTTCACAAAACAAGAGCTGGCATTACTCGATCGTGTGAGTCAGTTCGCTTTATATTCCGCACGCGAAGCTTTAAAAGATGCAAATCTTGATTTAAGTCACATGAATCTAGATCGTGTGGGTTCTTTTATGGGTACCGGTATGGGGGGTGCGAGTTCCACTGAAGAAGGTTATGACCGTTTATTTAATCAAAAAGCAAGACGCTTAAAACCTTTTACGGTGTTAATGGCGATGAACGGTGCAGCGGCGTCTCAAGTCGCGATGCATTTCAAATTAAAAGGCCCTAACATTACTTATACGACAGCGTGCTCTTCTTCTGCTGTTGCTATCGGCGAAGCTTATCGACAAATTAAACACGGATATACTGATGCTGCTTTTGCAGGAGGTACTGAAGCGCTCCTCACATTTGGCACCATTAAAGCATGGGAAGCTTTACGCACACTCGCTGAAGAAGATCCTAATGATCCAACAGCGTCATGTAAACCCTTTTCATTGAATCGCACAGGTTTAGTGTTAGGTGAAGGTGCTGCAGTGCTCATTTTAGAAGAGATGGAAATGGCTAAGGCAAGAGGTGCCAAAATTTATGGCGAAATTACAGGGTATGGCTTAACCAATGATGGCGATCACATCACGCAACCTTCCGTGGAAGGCCAATCACGTGCGATGAAAGCAGCGCTTGATGATGCACAATTAAATTCGAATGATATCGGGTATATCAATGCGCATGGTACAGGGACTTTATTAAATGACGCCACAGAGACAGCCGCTATTAAAAATGTATTTGGTAGTTTTGCTTCACAAATTCCTGTGAGTTCAACAAAATCCATGCATGGTCATCTGATGGGTGCGGCAGGTGCGGTTGAAATTGCGGCAACATTATTAGCGCTTGTTCGAAAAGAATTGCCACCTACAATTAATTTAAAAGAACCCGACCCTGCATGTGATTTAGATTATGTGCCGAATCAAAAACGAGTTCTCAAAGAATTGAATCATGTCATGTCTAACTCATTTGCCTTTGGCGGTACGAGCGGCGTCATTATTATGAGTAAAGTATAAAAACATGTTTAAGAAATTAAAAATTAAAGAGAATCTTGAAATCTTTTTTTTATTTGTACTTTTTATTTTATGCGACACTGCGACACAGATTTTTTTAAAAAAAGGCGCAACCAATATAGGTGAAATACCTTTAGATCAGCTAAGCCATATTTTTCTTTACGTTGTCAATATTCTGACCAACTTGAATATCATGATGGGTATCGCATTTGTACTGATTGCGTTTTTCTCATGGCTTGCCATTTTATCAAAAGTGGATTTATCTAAAGCGCAATTGATGAATGCTTTGGTTTATGTCACCGTGCCTCTCGCATCGATTTTTTTTCTAGGCGAGACTATACAGACTGCACAATTATTTGGTATTTTACTCATTAGCTTAGGCGCATTAATCGCATCTGCTTAAAACTTCATATGAAAAAATATTTATTTTCTATATTTATGTTGATGTCAGCTAATCTTTTAGCTGCCGATCAATGGCCAATTGGTAAATGGAATATGTTGGATGACTTTACGGAGCTGCCTGAAGCGATTATTCAAATCAGTGCGACAAAAGCAGGGGAATTTGAAGGCAAAATTATTGAAGTTTTTCCAGACCCAGAAGATGATCCAGTAGATGTATGTAAACCTTGTGTAGGTCTTGATAAAAATAAACCTATTATTGGCCTCGTTGTATTTAAACAGCTTAAGTTAAATGCTAAAAAAGAATTAGTGGGTAAGGTATTAGACCCTGATTCTGGCAAAATTTATAAGTGCCAATTAAAGCCACTCCCCAATAATCGCATTGAATTACACGTCATTGTGAATCGCTTGATTTCACAAGATCGCTACCTAAGCTTAGCCAAGTAATCACCCCTAATTTATTGAATGAAATAGGCTTATTCATAGTCTATTTGTCATATGGCCATGTTAAGATTTTATCCATATGTGGCGACTCATAATCCAACTTTTAAAAAGCTTTTCTAACTTGAATTTACCCCGGGGTTTACTGACTTTTTCTTTGTTGAGTATGCTGATTCCGGCTCATGCCCTAGAATCGATTTGGTATTCAGATAAAGATTTAAAAGAAGAGAATATTCAACGTATTCCTCAAGGTTACTTGGATCCATCTACGATCGATCCATGCAGTACTAAGGCTTATGATAAGCCTTTGTCTTTGGTCGATGTCACCGAAGCTGCACTATGCAATAACCCACAAACAAGAGAAGTTTATGCGAATGCGAGGGTGCAAGCAGCTCAAGTTGGTGTTGCTCGCTCTCTTTTCTTCCCTTCGGTGACGGATACTTTATCAGCGACTGAAAATAAAAATCGTACGACTAATTATTCGAATGCCACCAATCGAATCGTAGCGTCTTACCTTTTGTATGATTTTGGAAGTCGTGATGCTAATTTAGAAAATGCGAATGAGCTTTTAAGAGCCGCGAGTGCTACCCAAAATGCCACAGTACAAACTGTCTTATTGGCTGCGGTGAATGCTTTTTACCAAGTGCACGCGACCCAAGCTGTTCTCAATGCTTCTATTGACACTGAACGTCTTTATCAAGAAAGTTTTAAATCAGCAGAAGCTAAATATCTTGCAGGTGTTGCAACCCCTGCAGATAAGCTTCAAGCGCAAACTTCATTTGCGAATGCCACACTCACAAAACTTAAAAATGAAGGCGCACTTAAAATTGCTTATGGCAATCTTGCAAATATTATGGGGGTGCCAGCCAATATTAATTTTCAAATTGCTGATAGTCAGTTAGATGTGATTCCTGAACTAGTGGACCAAGACATTGAGGCATTAATTGAACAAGCAAGACTTCAAAGACCTGATTTAATAGCCAGCGAAGCACAACTTAAAGCTTCCCTAGCCAAAATTGAAGCTGTTAAAGCCGATGCTAAACCTAAAGTTAGGATTGACGCCTCCAATCAATACGATGAAAATTTATTAGGACAAACCTCACAAAATACTTCACAGATAGGCATCTTTTTAAGCATCCCACTATTTGAAGGCTATAAACCAACTTATCTCATTCGTTCTGCTGAAGCAACTGCAGAACTCAACGCCTCCAAGAGAGATCAGTTAAAACTTCAGGTATCTCTTGATGTATGGACGGCTTATCAAAATCTAAAAACAGCCAATGAATCCATCACTGCATCGAATGTTTTGGTATCGAGTGCAGAAGAATCATCTCGTGTTGCCTTAGGTCGATATAAAGAAGGTGTGGGTAATATTATTGACACACTTAGCGCGCAAAATGCACTCGCGAATGCGAAACAACAAAAAATACAATCGGTTTTAAATTGGAATATTGCAAGAACAACGCTTGCCCAATCTATAGGTGTCCTTGATAATGCAATGATTCATAAATTGCCTGAGGCAAAAAGACAATAAATATATGAAAAAATTAGCCACGCATTTAATCAATATCGCTTTAATTTTAGCGTTTATATTTGGGGCTTATTATGTGTATCAGCTTTCACATAAAAAGAAGCCTGAAGATTTATATCGCCTTCAACCTGTCACGATGGGTGATATCGAACAAAATGTCACCGCCAACGGTACGATTAATCCAGTGAGTTTAGTGAATGTCGGTACACAAGTATCAGGACGCGTTAAAAAAATCTATGCGGATTACAACGTTCAAGTGAAACAAGGTCAGGTACTTTTAGAATTAGAGGATGAATTATTTAAAGCTCAGATTGCAGCATCACTTGGAAATGTAAAAAATAATGAAGCATTATTGGAATTAGCGAAAGCTAATGAGGCTAGAATGAGAAGCTTATTTGAAAAAGAATATGTTTCCAAACAAGAGCTCGATCAGTCTGTGCAAGCATTAAAGTCAGCTGAAGCACAGTTGAATACGACGAAAGCGCAGCTTAAACGTGATCAAACTAATTATAGTTATTCCATTATCAAATCCCCTGTATCAGGCGTCGTAGTTGATCGTGTGGTTGATGTCGGACAAACAGTTGCTGCAAGTTTACAAACACCTACTTTATTTAAGATCGCACAAGATTTATCAAAGATGCAAATTAATACGAGTTTTGCAGAAGCGGATATCGGTCGAATCCTGGTCGGTCAAATGGCTAAATTTAATGTCGACGCATTTCCTAATAAAAATTTTGAAGGTGTGGTGAAACAAATTCGTTTGAATCCAACCAATACGGCAAACGTCGTGACATACGATGTTGTGATTTCTGTGGATAATCCAGATCAACTTTTATTGCCAGGCATGACAGCTTACGTCAATATTAATTTTGCGAAACATGAAAATGTTTTACTAGTACCTAACGCAGCATTGCGTTACCGTCCCAAAAATGAAGAACTTAATTTAGCCATGAAAAAAGACAAAAAATCTGATGACAACAAATCAAAAACTAAAAGTGATGATTTAGGCTCAGGAAAAATTTATGTATTAAGAAATAACAAACCTGAAATGGTTCGTGTCAAAACTAGTATTACGAATGGTAAATTTACTGAAATTATTAGTTCAGATATTAAAGCTAATGAGTTTGTGATCACAGCGGATATGGCCAACGATCAAAAATCAGGCTCTAGCTCACAAGGCCCTAGCCGTCCTCCACGAGTGTTTTAGTTCATGACTCGCCATGTCATTGAAATCGCAGAGCTATATAAAGACTACGATACGCCAGCAGGTGTATTCCCTGTACTCAAAGATGTGAATCTCACCATTGATGAAGGTGACTATGTGGCCATCATGGGCCCTTCAGGCTCAGGTAAATCCACTTTCATGAATATCTTAGGTTGTCTTGATCGTCCCACAAAAGGTGAATATAAATTAGATAATCAATCAGTGAAGTCTCTTGATCGAAATGATCTAGCAAAGCTTCGCAATAAAACGATTGGTTTTGTTTTCCAAGGATTTAATTTACTCGCTCGATCTTCACTTTTAGATAATGTTTCATTACCGCTTGTATATGCAAGTGATAGTAAATCTTTACGCGATGACAAATCAAAAAAATTATTAGAAAAAGTAGGTCTAGGTAAATACCTTCATTCAAAACCGAATCAAATCTCAGGTGGTCAACAACAGCGTGTTGCGATTGCGCGCGCCCTTATCAATCAACCTCGTATTATTTTAGCCGATGAGCCGACAGGAAACTTAGATAGTAAAACCAGCGAAGAAATTATGGCTTTATTTGATAGTTTAAATAAAGAAGGTATTACGATTATTATCGTCACACATGAAAATGATATTGCGGATCATGCGAGTCGACAAGTACGTTTTTTAGATGGAAAAATTGTCGAGGATCGCTGCAATAAAAAACAAAAGGAGAAAACCTAAATGTTTTTCTCGATGCTAAGTGAAGCATGGCATGGGATGAGTGCGAATCGTCTTCGCACATTCTTAACGATGCTAGGCATGGTAATTGGTGTGGGTGCTGTGGTGCTTATGATGGCGATTGGTGAAGGCGCTCAACAATCTATTAAGCGATCTATTGACTCCATGGGAAGTAATTTATTCGTTATATTATCTGGCTCATCAAGTTCTTCAGGTTCTCGAAGTGCCTCAGGAAGCTCCTCAACGCTTAATATGAATGATGCCACTGCGATTGGAGACCTCGAGGATATTGGTGCCTTTGCCCCAATCAGTGTCGGTAATGCACAAATTATTTATGCGGGAAATAATTCGAATACAGCGATTGTGGGTACTACGCCATCTTACTTTTCTATTCGTAGATGGGATGTAGAGTCTGGTGAGTTATTTTCTGATGCAGATATCCGTTCCGCAAATCGCGTCGCATTAGTTGGGAAAACAGTGGTTGAAAACTTATTTGGTGACGAAATAGATCCCATCGGTAAAACCATTCGCATTAAGAAAAGTCCATTTACTGTAGTGGGCGTATTAGAGGGTAAGGGCCAAAGTTTTGATGGTCGTGATCAAGATGACACCATTATTGTGCCTATCACGACAGCACAAAGAAAATTATTTGGCAATCAAATCCCGGGCAGTGTGCGCATGATCATGGCGCAAGCGAAATCAGAAAAATATATGGGAGTGGCTGAAGATACAATTAATGTGCTTATTCGCCAACGACATAATATTCGTGAAAATGCAGAAAGTGATTTTTCTATAAGAAATCTAACGGCGATGGCAAAAACAGCGAGTGAGACCACAAAAACAATGTCTATGTTATTAGGTGCTATTGCATCTATTTCTCTTCTGGTAGGTGGTATTGGCATTATGAATATCATGTTAGTCTCGGTCACAGAACGCACGCGTGAAATTGGTATTCGCATGGCAATTGGTGCCCGTGAAAAAGATATTCTTCTTCAATTTTTATTAGAGGCTTGTGTAATTTCGATTGTAGGTTGTGTGATTGGTGTAGCTCTCGGATTAGGTGGTGCGATGCTTGTTAAAAAAACATTTGGCGCTGAAATTCTTATTTCAATGCAATCGATTGTATTAGCTTTTTCAGTCGCTGCGAGTGTGGGCGTCTTCTTTGGATATTACCCTGCAAGTAAAGCTGCTAAGCTTCATCCAATCGAAGCATTAAGATATCAATAAGAACTTATTATGAATTAGCAATTCCGGAATGCTCTTCTCAGGAATCTAGGATCGAAAAAGCTATCGATCTTCAAATTGAAGTCTTAAAAAAAGCTTCACTTAGAAGATGGTTATTTAACAATCTTAAAAATGAAGCTCTATAAAGAATTACGCTAGTACTTTATATAAATTGTAAATACTAATAGCGGTAATTAAAAAACCAACAGCTATTAATAGTTTTTTTGTTGATAATTTGCTTGTAAGATAAGCAGCAAAGGGCGCGCTGAATAAGCCACCAATTATAAGGCCGGCAACTAAAATCCAATGCCCTGCACTTCCGAGAAGAATAAATGTTATACCTGTAGCGAAAGATACAAAAAACTCTGCTGTATTTACTGATCCAATTGTATGTCTTGGACTGTTTCCCTGGCCAATAAGAGAAGAAGTAACTATAGGGCCCCATCCGCCACCACCTATAGCATCCAAAAAGCCGCCTGTGAGCGCCAACTTTCTTACGTGTTTTATTTTTTTATTATTATGTTTAATTAGTACAAATGCTTTTCGTAAAATAAATAATCCCATTAATAATAAATAGACAGTGATATAAGGCTTGATTAATTTGCCATCAATAGATGTAAGAATATATGCCCCAACAATGCCTCCAATTACGCCAGGAATTACTAATTTTTTAAATAAATCTTTATGGACGTTTCCAAATTTAATATGTGAGATTCCTGAAAATGCTGTTGTAAATATCTCAGCGACATGAACTGCGCCTGACGCAGCAGCGGGTGTTGCTCCTATACCAATTAAAAATGATGTTGATGTAATGCCGTAAGCCATGCCAAGGGATCCATCAACCAACTGTGCAAGAAGACCGACAAGGATGGCTTCATAGAATAAATCTGAAGTAATCACATCAGAAGCAAATTTAGCGACACTAGTTTTAGCTTCTGGAGATAGACTTAATAACCAAAAGACGATACCCAAACCAATTAAAAGAAATACTTGTATAAATATTTTTCTATTTAATTTTAAAGTATTAGAGTCTTCCTCTGCTGGAGGAAGACCAAATTTAAGATGGTCTTTATTAAGCTTGGAGTTTGTATATTCTGAATTACGGTTAATACGCATGTTAATCCTTTCGAAAATTTATCGAAAGGATATAGATACGATTGATTGATTGGAAATACTATTTAATTATTTGCTTATATATAAAAAAATATAAGAGCTTACTTAAACGTCATACGTTTTAAAGTGCCATCTTTGTTCACAAATGTATGTTTGAGGACGGCAAGGATATGAAGCCCCAATAAGACAAGAAGAATAATGCCAATAATTTCGTGAGCATTTTTAAAAATATCTCTCATCGCATCATCTCCCAAACCTTCTGCTAATGGAATACCAAACCACTTAATACCATATTTACTATAGAGTGCCATCGCTACACCTGATACAGGCACTAAAACCATAATAAGATATAAAGCGTGATGTGTAGCATTTGCTAATTTTTTCTCCCAAGCCTTCATCGTTTTAATAAGGGCGGGTGCTGGATGTGTAAGTCTCCAAAAAACTCTAAATGCAATCAGACCTAGGATGGTGATACCAAGTGACTTATGAAGATTAAAGTAAAAAGTGCGAGGAGAAACTTCTTCACTCAATTGCCATGTATAAATACCTAAATCAAACAAATCATAGCTCGAAGATTTAGCAGCTTCTTTAGGTAAGTCACACATATACCAGCCTAATAAGAACATAAAGATGATACCGAAACCAATAAGCCAATGAAGAATAATCGCAGTCTTTGTATATTTGGTTGATGCTGTTGCCATGTTGAGTTCCTTAAATTTAATAAAACTTAACTTATATTCTAGCGCAGTCTAAAACATTGAGTATATTTAATAAGTTTATTTTAATGATAACCATGATTGTTAAAAATATTTGATATAAACCAATAAAAAAAGCAGCCATTGGCTGCTTTTTTTGAATGCGCATAAGATTTACTTACGTTTTTTTGTTTGTGATGCATTATCAAGTGCAAATGTTGTCACCGGGTTTTGCATTAAAACAATTAAGCCACCTGTAATAGCTAAATACTGAAGTGCTTGTTGAAGCGGGATGAGATTGACAGGAGATGGCAGAATCGTGAATGTATATAAATAAGATAATGCGTTGATGAGTGTATAAATAGTTAACACAAGTGCAGTTAATCTTGTTTTATAGCCCACAAAAAGCGTTAGACCACCTAAGAGTTGCACAATCACTGAGATCGGTGCAAAAATACCTGGAAGACCATGACTCATGAGTCCGTTTTGGTAAGCGATATAACCATCTGGTGTATTCATAATGCCGTTAAGTGAAATGAGAATGGATACAAGAAAAATTTGTGCAAGAAATACACGTGCAATAGCAGGTAAAAATTTATTCATATAATCCTTAAAAATAAATATAAAGAAAATATATCATGCCTCTAACAGCATTAAGATGCAAGCATTTCACTTATGGAAAATAATCTTAAAGTTGAGATCGTAAAATGGATAGATGAGCATGAGTCGCTCACGATGATTCGTCAAAAAGTATTTATTGAGGAACAAAATGTGACGTCTCAATTAGAATGGGATGGCATGGATGAAAAGGCAATTCATTTCTTAGCATTTAAAAATGAAAAGGCTATCGGATGTGCGAGAGCTTTTGTGATTAAAAATCATATGCAATTAGGACGCATGGCAGTCTTAAAAGCATATCGTGGAGAAAGTGTCGGAACTGCTTTAATAGAAAAGGTTATAACAACAGCAAAGCTTAATCAACTCTCAGCGATTTATATCAGCGCACAATGTCATGCGATCGATTTTTATAAAAAATTCGGATTTGAAGTCACGAGTGATATTTATTTGGATGCAGAGATTTTGCATCGAGATATGAAGTTAAATTTTTAAAAGTATTTTTTTAATGATGGAGGGAATTGCTGCCCCTTCAATATGGTTGAGCGAGAGCCAAGTATGAGGCATTTTTGAACGCTGCGATTTGGCTTCAAGGATGCTATAAGTAATATCAAGTTTGAAATGCGTAAACGTCGTTGAAGCTTTTAAATTTTTTTCTAGCAAATTTGTTTCAAATCCAAAGTGTTTTTTAACCCATGCTTTCGGTGTGATCGATATATTTTCATACTGAGGAAGCGACCAAAGCCCTCCCCATATGCCACCTTGAGGACGCTTCACAAGCAAAATCTCATCGTGATGTTTGATGATCACCATATGCGTGGATTCTTTAGGTATCTTTTTTTGAGGGCGAGGGGCAGGTATAAGATCGACTTTATTCTTTTGAAACGCGAGGCATGTTTTTTTTAGAGGACATACGTGACATTGGGGTTTTTTATTACATAAGGTCGCTCCTAAATCCATAAGTGCTTGCGTATAAGTATCGATGTTTTTATTTGGAAGAAGTGACTCTGCGTAATTCCATAATTTTTTTTCTGTTTTAGGTAAGCCAGTCCACTCCGTAATTAAAAAATAACGGCTTAAGACGCGCTTTACATTGCCATCAAGAATCGCTTTCTTTTGATTAAATGAGAATGCAGCAATAGCACCTGCGGTGGAACGTCCAATGCCAGGTATCTTCATCATCAACTCAAACTCAGATGGAAAATTACCCTCCATTTCTTCCACAATCATTTGTGCACCTTCATGTAAAAAACGTGCGCGTCGGTAATAACCTAAACCACTCCATAGCTTCATGACCTCTTCTTCATCCGCATGCGCTAATGCTTTGATCGTCGGAAATTTTTTCATGAAGCGATTGTAATAATCAATGACAGTTGTGACTTGTGTTTGTTGTAACATGATTTCAGAGATCCAAACCGAGTAAGGATCTTTCGATTGTTGCCAGGGTAAATGATGCCGACCTGACTTGGCATGCCAAGCAATTAATAGGTCAGAGAAAGATTTCATGAAACGAGTTGATGGAGCCAGTGACTTAAATTATGGATACCCTCTAACCCTAAAAGATAAAGACCTATAAAAAATGCAGCAAAATAAAGAATAGTAAAAAGAATCCAAAAGAATGCGATCAAAATAAAAAGACCATCTTTATGAAGTTGTCCTAGCGCACAAAAAACAATGGCAAGGCCCGGGAAGAAATTATTTAAAGGGAGTATGCCAAAGGGTACTGCCATGAGAACGCCTGAAAGAATGAGAATGAATGCTTCTATTTGAACGCCTAATGAACCATGAATTAATAAAGCTAAGCGAGGTTTCGTAAACTTTTCAGTCCACTGAATAATTTTAATGGCCGCATTTGTAATACGTCGCCAATTGTCAGCACTCAGAACAATCTCGTTTATTTTTTGAGGTAAATGAGGAGCAGTATAACCTTTTAAAATTTGCCAGCCAAAGGCAGCGAAAGTCACTCCCCCTAAGACACTGATAGGCCCGACTGGAAAGGGTTGCATAAAAGGCAGTGCTAATAAAAAACTGATGAATGAAAATCCAAAATGATTGAGTGCTGACAAACCTTCTTCAATGTTGACAGATTGACGTTCGGCTTTTTTAGCTATGCCGTGGAGTTTTTGAATGAGCGCTTGATGGTTAGACATGGTCACCCACTAAAATAAATAAAAACGAGGACACCTAAAATGATGCGATACCAAGCAAAAGAAATAAAAGTATGTGTGGCTACAAAACGAATAAAAAGTTTAATAACAGCATAAGCACTTAAAAATGCAGTGACAAAACCAATGGCAAAAATAGGTAAATCTTGCATCGTTAAATCTTGGAAATTTTTGAGTAAATCAAAGAGGGAGGCTGCTGCTATAACGGGGATGGCTAAATAAAAAGAAAATTCAGTAGCTGTCTTGCGATTAAGTCCTGTAAGCATACCGCCCATGATGGTTGCTGCCGCTCTCGATACCCCAGGAATTAAAGATAAGCATTGCGCACAACCAATTTTAAAAGCTTGCATCATGCTGATATCATTGGTCGTTTTTGTCATGATTCTTAAAGGTCTTTTTTCAATCACTATCATGACAACACCACCTAAGATGAGCGCGAGCGATACATAAAGTGGTGAAAATAAATAAGCCTTAATGACTTTATGAAATAAAAGACCTAGAATCGCTGCCGGCAAAAACGCAATGAAGAGACGTAAGACAAAGTTTTGTGAAGTTTGATCATGAAGCGCATGGCTTGCCACTTTGAAAAGTGTTTTACGATATTCGACGACAATTGCCAGTATCGACCCTAATTGAATAAAGATCTCAAAAACATTTGCAGACGTATGTTTAAATTTTAAAAATTCAGCTGCAATAATTAAATGGCCGGTAGAACTCACAGGTAAAAATTCGGTGGCTCCCTCGACAAGGCCTAAAATGAAACTCGAAAAATAAAGTGAGAGATCCATTTATGTTTTTTGGTAGATCTCAACACCCTTCTTAATGAACTCAATCGATTTTTCTTCCATACCTTTTTTCAGGGCTTCATCTTCCTTCATGCCTTTAGATGCGGCATAGTCTCTGACATCTTGAGTAATTTTCATAGAGCAGAAATGAGGACCGCACATCGAACAGAAATGTGCTTGTTTAGCGCCTTCTTGCGGAAGAGTTTCATCGTGGAATTCTTTTGCTTTTTCAGGATCCAAACCTAAATTAAATTGATCTTCCCAGCGGAATTCAAAACGTGCTTTGGATAGTGCGTTGTCACGAATTTGTGCGCCTGGATGACCTTTAGCAAGATCGGCAGCGTGCGCTGCAATCTTGTAAGTGATGATACCGACTCTCACATCTTCTTTATCAGGTAAGCCGAGATGTTCTTTAGGTGTGACGTAACATAACATCGCACAACCATACCAACCAATCATTGCAGCACCGATACCTGATGTGATGTGATCATAACCTGGAGCAATGTCTGTGGTGAGAGGGCCTAATGTGTAGAAAGGCGCTTCACCACAATGCTCAAGCTGAAGATCCATGTTTTCTTTAATGAGATGCATCGGCACATGACCTGGACCTTCGATCATACATTGCACGTCATGCTTCCATGCGATTTGTGTGAGTTCACCTAATGTTTTGAGTTCTGCAAATTGAGCTTCGTCATTCGCATCATAGATTGAACCCGGTCTTAAACCATCACCTAAACTGAAACTGACATCATAAGCTTTCATGATTTCGCAAATTTCTTCGAAGTGTGTGTAGAGGAAAGATTCTTGATGATGTGCTAAGCACCATTTCGCCATAATCGATCCACCGCGACTCACAATACCGGTCATGCGTTTTGCAGTCATTGGGATATAACTTAATCTGACACCTGCATGAATTGTAAAATAATCGACACCTTGTTCTGCTTGTTCAATCAGTGTGTCTTTAAAAATTTCCCAGGTGAGATCTTCCGCTTTACCATCCACTTTTTCGAGTGCTTGATAAATAGGCACAGTACCAATAGGTACTGGACTATTACGAATAATCCATTCACGTGTTTCATGAATGTTTTTACCTGTAGATAAATCCATCACTGTATCTGCACCCCAGCGTGTACCCCACACCATTTTTTCCACTTCTTCACTGATGCTAGAACCTAATGCTGAGTTACCGATGTTGGCATTAATTTTGACTAAGAAATTTCGACCAATAATCATCGGCTCTGTTTCAGGATGATTAATGTTGGCAGGAATAATCGCACGACCACGTGCGACCTCATCCCTTACAAATTCTGGTGTGATGAGTTTAGGAATCGCTGCATTAAAGTCATGACCTGGATGTTGTGTTTGTAAAAATGCAGACATGCCTTCACGTCTTTGATTTTCACGAATGGCAATGTATTCCATTTCAGGCGTCACAATGCCTTGTTTTGCATAATGCATTTGTGAAACATTTTTACCTGCCTTAGCGCGTCGCGGTTGTCTTAATAAATTAAAACGCATTTTAGTGAGCTCAGGATTTGTTTTACGCTCATGCCCGTAAAGAGAAGTTGGACCGTCTAAGAATTCGGTATCATTTCTTTCTTCAATCCATTTAGATCGTAATGAAGGTAGTCCGTTACGAATATCAATTTGATAATTAGGGTCGGTATAAGGGCCTGAGGTGTCATAGACCATCACCGGTGGATTTTTTTCCGCACCAAAAGATGAAGGTGTGTCAGATAAAGAGATTTCTCTAAAAGGTACTTTTAAATCAGGACGTGAACCTGTCACATAGACTTTTTTCGATTTTGCAAAAGGTTTAAGCGCTTCAGGATCGAGTGAAGCTGTTTCGTTTAAAAATTGATCGATATTTTTTTGTAATTGTTTATCGGTCGCGTTCATGAGTTACTCCTTAAATTTTTTTGTCTTACCGTAAGGAGTCTTTTAGAGGACTGCATTCCCTACGGCGGTATCACCCGCATCAGGTTCAAAGGGTTTTTCTCACCACCTTAAAGATGGACCCCTAGCACTCCATAAAATTACGCGAAACCCCCATGAAATGCAAGTTAGATTTATATTTAATGGGAATCAAAACGGTGAACTTTTCTTTAGTTATAATATGCATATGACAATGAATACCATCGAACAACATCGTTTTAATATGATTGAGCAGCAAATCCGGACTTGGGAAGTCTTAGACCCCGAAGTGCTTAATCTCCTTCATCAAGTGCCGCGCGAAAAATTTGTACCGACTGCATA
>Ga0214921_10006197_pt1 | contig 16505 bp, 16 predicted proteins | sample LL1505_MetaG_FD_177992 | JGI IMG/M metagenome (GOLD analysis project Ga0214921, IMG submission 177992) | Freshwater microbial communities from Lake Lanier, Atlanta, Georgia, United States - LL-1505 | ecosystem: Environmental > Aquatic > Freshwater > Lake | place: USA: Georgia | collected...
TATTAAAAGAAAATATCGAAGAAATATGTTGGAATGTAATATCATTAAATAATAGTAATGAGATAATAAGATATGTTATAGAAAATCATTATGAGAAGATAAATTGGATTTCATTATCCTCTAATTTAAATCCAGAGGCTATAAAGCTATTAAAAGCAAATCCTGAGAAAATCAATTGGTATTATTTATCATCAAATTCATCGGCTGTAGAATTATTAAAGGAAAATCCGGAAAAGATAAATTGGTCAGGCCTATCAAGTAATGAAAATCCAGAAGCCATTAAATTATTATTAGAAAATCCAGAAAAGATTAATTGGGATGTTATAACAAGGAATATAGGAGCAATTGAAATATTGAAGGCATTTCCTGATAAAATTAATTGGAAAAACGCAGTAGTTTGGAAAAATCCAGATATATTTTATACTAAGGAATTAATAGAGAATGTTGTGAAGATGATATTGATAAAAAATGATTAATTTTATTTTTATAATTTTCATACTTAAATATGAATAAGGATATTTGTCAGATAATCGCTGGATATGTCGCAAATAAGAGATATAAATTACATAATTGGATAGATAAAGAACGACTTAATTGGGATTTATTATCATCAAATCCAAATGCCCTCGAATTATTAATGGAAAATCCGGAAAAGATAAATTGGCGTTTATTATCATCTAATCAAAATCCAGATGTCATAAGAATATTAAAAACGAAATTTAGGAAAATAAATTGGTTTAGTTTATCGGCGAATAATTCTACGATAAAATTATTGAAAGAAAATCCCAGAAAGATAAGATGGGGTGGATTATCAGCAAATACAAATCCAGAAGCCATTGAAATATTAAAAGCTAATCCAGAGAAAATCATTTGGTATAATTTATCATTAAATTCAAATCCAGATGCTATAAAGCTATTAAAAGCAAATCCTGAGAAAATAAATTGGTATTCTCTATCATATAACTCTAATCCAGAAGCCGTAGAATTATTAAAAGCAAATCCAACGATGATTAATTGGTATGCTCTATCAGCAAATCCAAATCCAGAAGCTATTAAATTATTAAAGGCAAATCTTGATAAAATTGATTGGTATCATTTATCTCTAAATGAAGGTTCAGGAGCCATTCAAATATTAAAGGAAAATCCTAATAATATTGATTGGTTGGGATTATGTTCAAATATAAGCACACGAGCAATTGAAATATTAAAAGCAAATCCTGAAAAGATTGATTGGAATATATTATCATTGAATAAAAATCCGGAAGCCATGAAATTATTAAAAGCCAATCAAGATAAGATAGATTATCATTTATTTTCGGCAAACCCCAATATATTCTATGAGTATAAGGAAGTTGATAAGGTATATAAAACGATTGAGATTATATTTGATGTATATAAATGAATAGTGATATATGTTCTATAATATCAGGTCATATAATAAAACCAGAATATAAATTATATGATTGGATAAAAATAGATAAGATATCACCTTTTTTTATTTCATTAAATCCAAATGCTATTGAATATTTGAAAAGAAATCCGGAATATATTAATTGGAATTGTATGTCATTAAATAATTCAAATGAAGCCTTAGAATTATTAAAAGCAAATCCTAAAAAAATAAATTGGAATTATTTGTCAAGTAATAAAAATCCAGAAGCGATTAAATTATTAAGAAATAATAAGGAGAAGATTAATTGGATACGTCTTTCAGGTAATTCAAATCGAGAAGCAATAGACATATTAAAAGAAAATCCTGAAAATATATGTTGGATAATGTTATCTCTAAATAAGAATGGAATAGAATTATTAAAGAAAAATATTGATAAAATCAATTGGTATTGGTTTTCTAAGAATTCCAATCAAGAAGCCATGAAATTATTAAAAGAAAATCCAGAGAAGATTGATTGGAATACATTATCTTATAATAAAAATCCAGAAATAGTAGAGTTATTAAGATTAAATCCAGATTATATAAATTGGAATGGATTATGTATAAATGAGACGGATGAAATAATTGATTTCATAAAGGAATATCCCGAGAATATTAATTGGGATTGGTTGTCTCGTAATAGTAATCCAAAAGCCATTAAATTATTAAAAGCAAATCCTGAGAAAATTAATTGGAAATTATTAGCATGTAATAAATCATATGAAGCATTTGAAATGATAAAGGCAAATCCGGAGAAAATCAATTGGAATAATTATATATGGGAAAATCCCAATATTTTTTATGAATATAAGGATATTAATTTAATAAAAAAGGTCATAGAAATAATCTTAATAAAAAATGATTAAAGATAAATATTAAAATTAATACAAAATGAATACTGATATTTGTGAGATAATTGCTAAATATGTATCAAAACCTAAATATAAGATGAATACGTGGTTTAGTAATATTATAAATAATGTTTCTCTATATTGTTTATCAATTAATTATTTTTCAATAGATTTTTTAAAAGAAAATCCTGAATATATTGATTGGTGTGGATTATGTTCTAATAATAATCCGGAAGCCATTCAATTATTAAGAGAAAGGCCAGAAAAGATATATTGGGATGAATTATCGAGGAATAATAATCCGGAGGCTATTCAATTATTAAGAGAAAATCCAGAAAAGATAAATTGGGTAAGGTTGTCATTTAATGATAATCCAGAAGCGATTAAATTGGTAAAGGAATTTCCGGAATATATAAATTGGTATTCGCTATCATCTAATCCAAACCCTGAAATTATTAAAATATTAAAAGCAAATCCTGAAAAAATCGTCTGGTATTGTTTATCATTAAATGAAAATGATGAAGCTATTGAATTATTAAAGGCAAATCCTGAGAAAATAGATTGGTATTCATTATCATGTAATGAACATCCACTAGCCATACAAATGTTAAGAGATAATTTGGATAAGATAGAATGGCGTATGTTATCATTTAATAAAAATCCTGATGTAATACAAATATTAAGGGAAAATCCGGAGAATATTAATTGGATGAATTTATCAATTAATAAAAATCCTAAGGCAATTCAACTATTAAAAGAATATCCGGAAAAAATAATATGGAAATATTTATCATCTAATTCAAATCCGGAAGCAGTTGAATATTTAAAGGAAAATCCAGATAAGATTGATTGGAGTTATTTATCATCTAATCCAAATCCAGACGCTATCAAATTATTAATAGCAAATCCAAGTAAGATTGATTGGGAAATAATAAATTATAATATAAATTCGATAGAGATTTATAAGAGATATCCGGAGAGATTAAATTCTAAATCGTGGATATGGGCGAATAAGGAAATATTTCGCGAAGAATATGATATCAAGGATATAAAGAAGGTAATAGAGATAATCTTAATAAAAAATGATTAATTCTATTTTTTAATTTTTATTAATTACTGAAATGAATAGTGATATATGTGAGATTATTGCCGGATACGTAGTAAAACCTAAATTTATTTTTCACGATTGGATTAGAACTGATAATATATGTAAGAGATATCTATCATCTAATCCAAACGCCATTGATTATTTAAAAGAAAATCCCGAATTAATTGATTGGTATAATTTATCAGCAAATCCAAACGCTATTGATTATTTAAAAGAAAATCTAAAATTAATAGATTGGAACGCTTTATCATTAAATACAAATCCGGAAGCCATTGAATTGTTAAAAGCAAATCCAGAGAGAATTAATTGGTATTATTTATCATCTAATGTATCAGCTTTGGAATTATTAAAGGAATATCCTGAAAATATTGATTGGTATTCATTATCATATAATACACATCCGGAAGCGATTGAATTATTAATGGAACAACCAGAAAAGATAGATTGGGATGCTTTATGTATAAATACAAATGCTGAAATTATTGATTTATTAAAAGCATATCCTGAGAATATTAATTGGGATTGGTTTTCACAAAATAGCAATCCAAAGGCGGTTGAATATATGATAGAAAATTATGAGTATATTTATTGGAATGCGTTAAGTTCAAATGAAGCCAATGAAGCCATCGAATTATTAAAGGCAAATCCGGAAAAGATTAATTGGGATTTATTATGTAATAATAAAAATCCGGAGGCTATAAAGATATTAAAGGCAAATCCTGAGAAAATCAATTGGTATTATTTATCTTCAAATTCATCAGCGATAGAATTATTAAAGGAAAATCCAGAGAAGATAGATTGGAAATATTGGATATGGGTAAATCCTAATATATTTCATGAATATAAGGATATTAAAAAAATAAAGAAAGAATTGGAAAAGATATTTATTAAAAAATGAATATTTTTGTGATTATGAATATTTATATGAATATGAATAGTGATATTTGCGAGATTATTTCAGGATATGTAATCAAACCTGAATATAAGATACATGAATGGATAGATATAAAAATGTTATCATATTCAGGATTATCTATAAATTCAAAAGCAGTAGATTTTTTAAAGAAGTATCCTAAAAAAATTGAATGGATGTATTTATCTTTAAATCCTAATCCAGAAGCTATTGAGATATTAAAGGCAAATCCCGAGAATATTAATTGGCGATATCTATCATCTAATAAAAGTCCTGAGGCAATAGAAATATTAAAAGCAAATCCTGAGAAGATTAATTGGGAAGTTCTATCAAAAAATCCAGAAGCATTAGAGATATTAAAGGCAAATCCTGAGAAGATTAATTGGAGAAATTTATCATCAAATACAAATCCAGAGGCGATTAAATTATTAAAGGCAAATCCTGAGAAAATTGATTGGATTAATTTATCTATAAATGAAAATCCTGATGTAATTGATATATTAAAGGAAAATCCAGAGAAGATAGTTTGGGATGTATTAACATTAAATAAAAATAGTAATCCAAGATTATTAGAAATAATAAAAGAATTTCCTGAAAATATAATAAGTTATGGATTTATTTCAGCAACTCCATATTCATATATAATAAGATTTTTGAAGGAAAATCCAGAGAAGATTAATTGGTTAAATTTGTCATTAAATAGTAATCCAGAAGCATTAGAGATATTAAAGGCAAATCCGGATAAAATTAATTGGTCTCTATTATCATTAAATCCAAACCCAGAGGCGATTAAATTATTAAAGGCAAATCCAACTAAGATTAATTGGAGTAATCTTTCGTCTAATATAAATCCAGAAGTAATAGAAATGTTAAAGGAAAATTCACATAAAATTAATTGGAGCAATCTTTCATCAAATCCTAATATCTTTTATAAGGAGATGGATATAGAGAAGATTAAACAGGCAATAGAAATTATATTAATGTAAAATAGAATGGATATTATAAATAAATATAAACAAAATATAATTAATAGGTTAATTGAATTTATAAAGGAAAATATAAAAACTTTTTTAAATTTAAGGTCGCAATTAAATAATAGTGAAATTAATATATTATTTTCGCATAATTGTTCATTTGTAATACAATTAATAAAAAAAGAAATATTATTAAACAAGGGATTAATAATAGATTTAATATTTAATGAAAATTCGAAAAAAGGTAATATTAAATATTATGATTTAATTAAATTATTAATAGCGGGTTTTAGAAAACAAGAGACATATGAAAATTTAGATGAATTCGATGATAATATAAGTAAAACATTCGGTGGAACAATAGAAACGAGTGGAAGTAATCAATTATTATTAAGCACAAGACATATAAGACCTGATAGAAATCAAATAGAAAAAACTGAGGAATTTATATATCATTATAGACAACCTAATTTTAATATTCGTTATGAATATGATGGAATTAGATATTTCATGGAATTTAAGACAAGAACAGGGGTAAATGAGCCAAATCCTAAATTAATAATATCAATTAAAGATCCAATGAATGAATTATTACATATATCTTTCTTTAAAATGTCATATATACATATAACATTCTTTCATTCAGGGAAAAAATATAGATTGTATGTTAATTTAACACCAAAAATAGAAAATAATATGGATGAAATTAGAATATTAATTGAAAGATATATGGATTTTTTTCTAAATGTGGATAGATTAAGATTAAGAGAAGATTTTTTTGACAATAATCCGGATAATAATTGGAGAGATGAAGTTATTAGAAATTCAAATAAAGCTTTTATATTAAATGAATTTTCATATTATTTATTAGTATTTGTAGAAGGTTATAACATATTAAAAACGAGACATGAAATAACTTCAAAATTTATTTAATTTTTTCTTTTTTTTCCCTCCACCAGCAGTAAATGAACTGAATTGTCTTTCCATTGTTATTGATGGTTGAACAATTTCTGTTAATACTTGTTCTTCGCTTCTTTTAATTGTCTCAAAATGATATTCGATGCTTTTATTATATCCACTAAATACAACATCTACACTATTAAAACCTTCATTAAGATGTGATAAAATTCCAAATTTATTATTTTTATTATTGAAATGTTTTAAGTTATTACCTCTCATATTAAATACACCAAAACCTCCATGTAATATTTCAAATTCTTTTGAATCATATGATAGAGATGGTATATATAATACTTTTATACCACTTTGGATAGTAACTCTATACATAACATTTTTAGCATATTGTTTTGATATATCAAAATTAATAGAAAATGAACCTGGTCTAACTGATATAAATGTATTCTCATCTTTAAATAAAAATGCTTGTCCTTCTTTTGTGTAATCTATATCTAAACCTTGATCTTCATTAAGCCATATATAATCACTATCACAACCTCTATAACAATATATTTCACTTTCAGTTGATGGAGCATTTTCGACAATATCATTAACATCTTTCATAAATTTAATTAAAATTTTTTGCCATGTTGTGTCAATTAAATCAGAAAAAATACTTTCTGATTGGGGTTCTCTTCTATCTATATTGTAGTTTTGTAAAAAATTCCAATAATCGTCAATAGTATTTATACTATCAAAATCTCTTCTAATTGCATCATTTATAATTTTACTTTTAATAATATCATCATTATTCTTAATTTTTTCTTTAAATTCATCTATACCAATAATATCTATTATTTGGCTATAATATGAATCGCCAAAATGAAAATGTTTATGTGGTCTATAAAAATTTTCAACATTAATATAAAAATCTCTAATAGCATTACCATTTATTTGTGCGTATTCAGCTTTATTAGGATGTCGTGTAATAGCATTAGCATATTGAGCATACAATATAAAACAAGAAAATTTTGTATAATCATTAATAATAATTTTATCTCTTAATGATAAATCGTTAATATATTTTTCTTGTGTTTCAATAAATTTTTTTAAATTTTGAATATTTCTAATATATAATTGTTCATAAGCAGATATAATAGCAACATTATAATAACTATGTGTAAAATCTAATGTAGTTTTACTAGGTGTTTTATATGTTCCTAAATCTTTAATTTTATATATATCATCTTCATCACATTGTATTACAATTTTATAATCTTCTTTATAATCATTATCGCTTAATACTGGTAACATTTTCAAATATAAAAATTGTATATGAGTAAGAAAATTAGGTGATAATAAATCATAATCTTTAAATATATCTTTTTCGTCAAATTGTAAAACTTTTATATAAAAATAATAATTTTCAGGATTTTTAAATTTATTTTTTTCATCGTCAGTTAATGCTTCATATTTTTTATTTATTTCATCATAATTAATATCAAATTTTTTTTTATAACTTTTAATTTCTTCTATTAAATTTAAACCTAATATATTATCATCTATAACAATACTTATATCTTCATTAGTAAATTTAGAACCCCCTTTTTTAATGCTAAAATCATTTATATATATTCCATTATTAGTACTATTATAATTGTCTAAAACATCTTTTTTATTTATATTTTCAATTTTATAAAAAGTATAATCTTTTGGATTATTGAAACTCGAATTAGTTTTATATGGATTATTAATATTTGGATTATATTCTAAATAATATTTGCTAGATGCTTGTTTAATTTTATCTTTATTTTTTAATATTGTTAAATCTTTATCTTTTATAGATTTATTTTCTTTTGTAGATATATATTCTGTATAAGTATTAATACCGACACCCCCTTTATAATTATATTTTTTCATTTATTAATAATAATAAATATTTTTTAATCTAAAAATAAAATTAATAATAATTAGAATGAAAAAAACTAAAACCAAAAATGATTTAGATATAAATATAATAGATTTGAATGAAAAAAATATTAAATATTATAATTTAGATAAAAAATATTTATATTCATATGATAAATTAATAAAACCATTATCAAAATCATCAAAACCATTATCAAAAAAATTTGGAGGAAATAAAATTATATCGACATTTCATTCATTACCTTCATATGAAGAAAATGAAAAGAGTAGAAAAATTATTGAAAAATTTGATGGAATAAAAAAGCATATACCATTTGATTATAATGGAACGATATATTATATGGAAATAGCTGGAAGAAGTGATAGATTAATAATTTCAATAAGTTCAGATAAAAAACATAAAAATGAATTACTTCATATATCTTTAATATCAGAATCGTTTTTTCATATTACATTCATACATAAGCGAGGGCATTATAAATTATATTTGTATGAAAATCCAAGTAATTTTGAGGATATGATAAAATTTATTTATTATAATTATATCTATTATATTTCTAATATATATTCAAATGATATAACTAGTTTTAATCATGTATATAATAATAATTGGAGGAATGATATAATACCAAATCCTGATATATTAAATACAATTTTTTTAAATTTAAATATATTATATGCTGGTTTATATTATTTATTTACAATTTCTTCCCACCAAAATATGAATATCCATGATTTTCTTTTATCATTATCTCATTAATAGAATTATCAAATTCTAATTTATCAGTATCAAAATCATACGCGGTTATTAATAATCTTCCATATTTATCAAAATCATCACAAACAATTTTAATTATTTTTTTATGATATTTATCATTAATATCATCTAATCCGGAACATAATTTCCATAATCTTTTTTTAGCTTCAACTGCTCTCTTCTTAATATCATCTCTATCTTTGATATTTAAAGGAGGTTTCATTTCAGGACTATCATAACCATAAAAGCGAACTTTATATCTTAAAAAATTATCATTATGTATTAAAATACAATCAGCAGTATCTCCATCATAATTACTAATAATTTTTCCATAGGTAATAACACCTTTTAAGGAGAAGATTTTATATTTATCATCTTCGGCAATTCTAAGAGTTTCTAATAAACTATCCATTACTTTTTACTTATAAAATAATTATTAATATTTTTTATATAATAATTTTCTAATTTATATTGTATATGTGTATTAATTTTATCATTAAGACTATCAAATAATATGGATTTAATTTCATAATTAACTTTAATTTCAGTAGTATCACTAATTATCAAATTAGCGCGAATTTTAATAGCATTATTAATAATACTTCCAATAACACCATTTAATTTGAATTTAGTTTTAATAATTACTTTATTTTCGAAGGTTTCTTTTTTAATTTTAATTTTAATTCCAATAAGTCCTTTATCATCTCTAATCATATCAATAATAGTTCTCAAATCATAGGGTATATCAGTAATATTAATTTTAATAAAATCTTTTCTAATATCATTTTTCCAAACGCCTTTTTTATAAAAGACAATTTCAGGAATAACTTTAATAAATTCATCATTATTTTCAAGTGTTAAATCAATTAATTCTAAATAATTTAAATTATATTTAAAGAATAATTCTTTAATTATCATTTATAATAATATAATAAATGTTTAATAAGTGGATAACGCAAATAGATCTTTATGAAAATAATTATAAAAATGGTTTTCCGTTTGAATATGCTATAATACCGTCATTTTTCAAAGAAGAAGTAGCAGAAGAAATATATAAAAAATTTCCACTACCAATAAAAGATAATGATTGGAATTATTATCATAATCCAATAGAACATAAATATTCATTAAATAAATTTGACAAATATCCTGAAATTAAAAAGGTATTTGAATATCTTCAAACAGATGAATGTATTAATTATATAAGAAAAATAACAGGTATAGAAGATTTAGAAATAGACCCTTATTTACATGGTGCGGGAGTTCATGCTTATCCAAATAATGGGAAATTAGATATTCATTTAGATTATAATATACATCCAATAACAAAAAAAGAAAGAAGGGTAAATTTAATAATATATTTTAATAAAGATTGGGAAGAAGAATATGGAGGTGAATTAAAATTATATGATAATAATTTTAATGAAATTAAAATAGATAATTTTGGTATGTGGAATAGTGCTATAATATTTAGAACAAGTGATATTTCATATCATGGAATACCAGAACCAATAAAATGTCCGGATAATAAATATAGGAAATCGCTTGCTATATATTATGTATCTAACCCCCGTGAAAATTTAGTTGAAAGATATAAAGCAGAATTTTTTCCAAAACAAAATCAAGAAGTAAATGAAAAGTTAAAAAAATTATATGAAATAAGAAAAACACGTTTAATAACAAATGAAGATTTAAATGAATATCCAAATTGGGAAACAGATGGAAATGGATATTGGTAAAATAGAAATTATTTTTATATTTCTATATGAAAAATAAAGGAAGGTTAAGCAGAAAGCTTAGAATTGATATCCAGAAGGAGGGAATAAACCATTTGAAGATTTACTGGATAATTTACCGCACGTCCAAAAGAACGCTTACGTTTATTTGCTTGATAAAGCTGAATATCTTGAATAGTAATCTTATATCGTCTGGCTGCCTCTTCGAGTGTAATAGAATGGTCGTCTTCTACAAGATTAAGAGCACGGATAATAAGACGAGTTTTGATACTTCCTTCGGTTCGTTGTAGTTGTTTAGCAATATCAGCATATGAAGTTCCTTCATTAATCTTATCCACAAGTGCGTCATCTTCATCTTGTTCCCATTTTAGACCAGCACGAGATGTTTCGGGATTTTCACGCTGTTTTCGTAGTTTCTCTTGGAACTGATAATTGGTATTCATGGCGATATTAGGATTTTCTTTTTCCTATTTTAACTAATAAAAATAATTCTTATATCATTTTTATTAGTTAAAATAGTTCAAATCCTATCTTTTTATTCAAGTTATCTTTTAATATTTCTTTAAAATCATTCTCATTATCACTATCAATACTATTATCACTAATATCATCTTCGTCTTTTTTTATATCTCTCTTAATATAATTTTCAATATTTGTAATTTTTTCTTTTGCTTCTTGATATTTTTTAATATCATTTTTAATAATATTTCTTTTTTGTTTGTATTCATTACTTTCAATTAATATATCGTCTGTAATAATTAAAGAATTATCAATATTCCGTAATTTTATATCAATATGTCTAGAAATATTAATAATCCATAAATCATAAAATTTAAGAAAATCTTTTGGAGTTGTTAAATTATATTTAAATTGTTTTATACTTTCTAAAATCCATTTATCAATATCATCTAAATTAGTTTCAATTATTTTTTTAAATATGATTTGATATTTGTCTTTTAATATTTTAAATCTTTCTAATTTAAAAAGTTTATCTTTTTCAAATATATTATAAATTAAATAACTATAAAAACTTAATATACAATTTTTTGTCAAATTTTTATAATCTAAGAATTCATTAATTTTTTGTTCTAATATTATCCAATCATCACAAGTAAATTCTTTACTATCTCTAAAATTAGAATAAGCAACTTTACAATATTCATTTTTAATATGATTGATAATTATGTTAATATCAAGATTTTCTTCACCTAAATTTAAATAATCTTGATTTAATTTATTTATAGATTTATCAATTTGAATTAATGCTTTTTGTTTCCAATTATTTTTAATATAATTATGATATTTAATATCTAATTGAATTAGTAATTGATTTAATGTTAAATTTTCAATAACTTTTGGTTTATTATTATCTTCAATATATCTAATAATATTATTATTAAACCATTCAATTTCATTAATATTATTATTAATCACTCCAATAATTTTTTCAATATTTATATTATTTAATTCATCCGTTTTATTTAAAATCCTATTTAATAATTTATCTTCGATTTCATAATCTTGTAGTTTATCAACCATTGTTAAAGCAATGATACAATCAATACATTTATTCGAATCAATAACCATTCCTAACGCTTGATTTGATGTCAATCTAGTAGAAGTAGCAGGAACAACACAAATAACGATAGTATTAGGTTTATTTATATATTTATCAGTAATATTTTTTGTTTTAATTCTTAAATTTTCAGGAAATTCTCTAATTCCTGGAAGATCATAAAATGTATAATTAAAAACATTAGGATGGTAAAATTTAATATTTAATTCATCATCTAAAATTAAATCTTTTAAATCTTTCATGATTTTCTCAACATATCCTAAAATTTCTTCTTTCTTATTAAAAATTACAGTATTATTTTGAAATGTTATAATATATTTTTCTTCTTTTGAATTTATTAATTCTAATTTAATAGGAACTTTCGTCGCAATACTATTATCAATTGGAAAAATAGGACATTTAAGAATATTTTGTATTAAAGATGATTTACCAGCTGATTCAGTTCCAATAATAATAACAGATGGAAGTTGAAATTCATCAACAGATATTCCTAAATTATTAATAGTTTTATTAAATAATCCAAAAGTAGAAGTTTTTAATATATCGAATAAATTATCACCTTTAAAAAATTCAGTTTTTTTCTTATTAGTTTTTAAAGGTTTAGTAAAAAAAGATGATTTCATTAAAACATTAAATTTAATAAATACTTAAATAAATATTGACTTTAATGTTTTAATATCATATTCATAAACATTGCTTTGAATTATTAGAAAAAATCCTTGTTTTTTTTCTAATGCTTCTTTCAAAATTTCTTTAAAATTTTTATCATATGAAAATAAATTATATGAAGATAATATATCACTTTTATAATAATATTTTATCCCTTTTTTATCAATATATTTAAGATACAACCAATATAAAGTATATTCAGTCCATGAAACTTTGGTCATTTCTAAAAAAAGATTTTCATATTTATTTAATAAATAATTCATCATATCACTTACAACAGATTTTATAAGGATTTCGGGAGTTACTGATAATGTATTTCTTAATTTATATATATTAGTTCTTTTATCAAGTTTCAATAAATTTCTTGAATATTCCCATACTTCTACTTGACTATTTATATCAAATTCAGCATTAAATTTTATTTTATTATCTATAAATATATCTTCATATCCAAAAGGTTTAATACTTATTATATCATCATCTAAAATTAAATATAAATCGGTTTTTATATATTTAATAATTAATAATTTTAATAACATTTGTTTTCTATGACTTGTAAAATTAAATTCAGGAGGAATTAAAATATCATCAGTTATTATTAAGGTATTGACATCTTTTATATATTTATACATTAATAATTCGAAATAATCCTTTTCATCTTTATTAACAATGAAATATATACAATCTATATCTTCTTTTTTTAAATTTTTATTATGAGTTTTCCAAGAAATTTCAAAAAATCTTCTAATATTATCATGTTTTTTTGTGTTTTTTCTTAAATCTAATTTATTAATAGACCAAAAATAAGTATATCTTTTGATAGGTATGACTATTGAATATTTATTCATTTTTATTAAATATAAATTATTTAAAAATATTTGATAATAAGATAATTATGAAAATTATCTTCATCCTTTTAAATCTCATTCAAATATATTCATATATATTACCACAAACATATAGAGAATGGATTGTGATAGGTATAGATAAAAATATAAATACTAATAAGCCATATCATTATAATATAGGAAGTCTTCCTATGGTTTTATGGTATAATAAAACAAATCCACAAACAATTATTAATAGTTGTAATAAACATATTGGAAATACATTGAAAGATAGTTATGTAAAAGATGAAAAATTAATATGTCCATTTCATGAGAAATCTTATACATATGAAGATAATTTAGGAACTATTAAGAAGGCAAATGGTCTTATTTGGTGGAGTTATAAATCAACAAAAAACAATCCACCGAAGATTAAAGAAGATAATAATAATTATTATCTAAAAGTAAATTGTGATTTTGTATCAGTTATATTAAATTTAATATGTGAATTTAATGGAAATGGAGATGAAAAGAATTATAAATTTCATAATAAGAAATTATTGATTAAAAAGAATAAGGATTATTTAATATATAAGTATCCATATACATTAATATTAAATAATAAATATATGATGAATATAATTCCAATTGATAATGATAATTCTCATATATATATCACAGCACCTATAATAAATTTAAATCAAATTAAATATAGAATTGAAAAAGGATATAATGAATTTAGATATAAATATCTTTTGTTAAAGAATGATAATTCATATATAAATAAGGTTTTACAATGTTATAATGATTATATGTTTCCAGATGATATAACTACACGTCATTTTTTGATAAACCGTAAATATTATTAAAAAATGATTTTATTTTTTCGTCATCCGTTTTATAAAAATGGAGGATATAGAAGATTTGATTAAGAAGGATTTTATTGAAAAATCTTCAAGTATAGATGTAAATACATATTTGAAAAAATTTAATCTAAAAAAGACAGATTTAATTAGGATATATAATGATTTGGATGAACCAGATTATGAACTTAAAAAGAAATTAATTAAGAAGGTTCAAAAATCTCAATCGGGAATTATAAGTATCAGCGTATTAACATCAGGAACTCCCGAATATACGAATAAAGATGGTAAGAGAGTTAAAGGAACTTTTAGTTGTCTCCATAATTGTTCATTCTGTCCTAATGAAAAACCGTCAATTGATAATAATTGGACACAACAACCAAAAAGTTATTTATATACGGAACCAGCTGTTTTAAGAGCAAATCAAAACGATTTTGACCCGATTAGACAAATGAATTCACGCATTTCTTCATTAATAAGAATGGGACATCAAGTAGATAAGATAGAATTAATTGTATTAGGTGGAACATGGAGCGAATATCCAAAAGAATATCAAGAAGAATTTATAACATCTTTATATTATTCAGCTAATATTTATTTTGAAGAAATAAAGAGACCTATAAAGACATTAGAAGAAGAGATTGAGATTAATGAGAGTTCAATAATTCATATAATAGGATTAACTTTGGAGATGCGGAGTGATAGTATATGTATGAGAGAAATAGAGAGATTAAGGAGATTTAATTGTACCAGAGTTCAATTAGGAATTCAACATACAAATAATGAAATATTAAGGATGAATAATCGTGGAGAAACATTAGCAATTACGAAAAGGGCAATAAAACTCCTTAAGGATAATTGTTATAAAATAGATGGTCATTTGATGTTAAATTTATATGGGAGTAGTCCAGAATTGGACAAAGAGATGTTAAATAATTTTCTCGAAGACGAGGATATTCAAATAGACCAGATGAAGATTTATCCATGCGCAGTAGTTCCTTTCACAAAAATCAAGGAATTATATGAAGAAGGGATATATAAACCATATGAAGATAAATATTTATTTGAATTAATTAAAGAATTTAAGCAAAAGATAAATCCACAAATAAGGATTAATAGGATTATTAGAGATATATCTGGTCATTATATAATAGGTGGATATTCGCAACAATATACAAATCTTCGCCAAATTCTCAAAGAAGATATGAAGAAGAATAATTGGAATTGTAGATGTATTAGATGTAGAGAGGTTAAAGATAATTCATATAATCCAGATGAAGTAGAATTGAAAATTCATGAATATAAATCAAGTGGTGGAGATGAATATTTCATATCATATGAAACTTCTAAATATTTGATAGGATTTATAAGACTTCGTTTAATAAGAGATGTTAAACAATTGCCTATATTAAAAGATTGTGGATTAATAAGGGAACTTCATATATATTCCACGTTATCAAATGTTGGAGATAAGAATGAATATTCGACGCAACATAAGGGATATGGGAGAAAATTAATAGAAAAGGCAGAGGAAATAGCGAAGATGAATGGATTTGATAAGATGGCTATAATAGCAGGAACGGGAGTAAGAAATTATTATCGTAAATTTAAATATGAACTTGAAGAAACTTATATGATTAAAAGAATTTAAGAAGATATTTATAAACAAAAATAAATGAAAAAAGATCGTTCGAATTCTTATATAAATGTTTATAATAAATTATTTGCTTCAATTAAAGATAAGAAGATTTCTTTATTGGAAATTTATAGAGAAGATAATAAGGAAATAAATTTTTGGGATGATTATTTTAAAAATGGGGAGATTTATGGTATAAATAAAAAAGAGGCATATGAAGAAGAATTAAAATTTAATAAAAAGAAATTTAATATTATTATTGAAAATTGTTCATATGATTTAGATACATTGATTAAATTTATTAATGAATATTTAAAACACTTAACTCACAAAGGAA
>Ga0214921_10006199_pt1 | contig 16498 bp, 17 predicted proteins | sample LL1505_MetaG_FD_177992 | JGI IMG/M metagenome (GOLD analysis project Ga0214921, IMG submission 177992) | Freshwater microbial communities from Lake Lanier, Atlanta, Georgia, United States - LL-1505 | ecosystem: Environmental > Aquatic > Freshwater > Lake | place: USA: Georgia | collected...
GCCGCCCTGTACGCTTATCCGGAGGCCAAAACCGCGGAAATGGCGGCGCTCACGGTCACCCCGGAAGTACAAGGCCAAGGTGACGGGGAGCGCGTGCTCAAACGCATCGAGCAACGGGCCAAAGCAGCCGGTCTGGACAGCATTTTTGTACTGACCACCCGTACGACACATTGGTTCTTGAAGCGCGGCTTCGTGCTGGTCGACCCAGACTGGCTGCCCGATGCCCGCAAGCGCAAGTACAACTGGGACCGCAAGAGTCAGGTTCTGGTCAAAAAACTAGGGGCTTAAGGCTGCGCTGCCGGCGGCTCAATGCCTCGAACGGGCCAACACCAGAGCCAGCGACGTCAGGGCGATCCCGCAAAAGCACAAAAAAGACCAGTTGGCGATCGAGCCACCCAAGAAGGTCCAGTCCACGGCGGAGCAGTCACCACTGCCCTTGAAAATCATCGGCACCACGCGCTGCAAGGGAAAGTTTTCGATCATGCCGTACAGGTCGCGGCCGCAGCTTAAGACCTCGGGCGGATACCACTGCAGCCAACTCTGTCGGGCTGCGACAAACGCGCCCAGTACCGAAATAAGCAAGGTCATCCAGCCGGACACCAAGGCGGCACCCCGGCCGTTGCGGGTGGCGGCAAACCCAGCCACCAGCGCCACCAGCACCATGGCGTAACGCTGAACGATACACATCGGGCAAGGCTCGAGTCCCACCCCATGCTGGAGGTACAAACCAAAAGCCAATAAGGTCAGGCAGCCCAAGCTGATCGCTGCAAAAACACGACGCGGCTGATCACGCAACCAAGAAAAAACCAGATTCACGCACAATCCTTGAAAACCGGCCATGGACGCCGTTGATTCATTATCCCGCCAAGGGCGGACCCGTATGAAGAACAGGGGAACAAAGATCGACAAGCCCTGGCAGAGGACGAGCAGACCCCACCGCGCGGGTATTTTGCTCAACGGCGACTTGTAAGTCGCTCAGCTGTTGCGTCAAATCGGCGATCTCCTGCAGGTATCCCATCACCAGAACCACCGAAAAAAGGTCTAAGTCAAAGTCCCGGCGGTGTTGGCTCGCGTTTTGTAGCCGATGCACCTGCGGCATTGAGAAAAATAATACCTCTCCCAGCTCCATTTCCGAGCGAAGCACGCCGTACTCGATCAATTCCATGATTTCGGCTTCGCTCAGCTGGCACATGACGGTCACCTCCTGCGTCGACAGGTAATCGACCGATTGCCGCAATTCGGCGTCAAAGACTTGGATTGGCATGGGATGCTCCGGGTACGCAATGTGGGCGGGGAAGGACGCAGGCCGCGCTCGGCGTCAAAGGCTCGGTTAACGAATCTCAGCGAGATCCATGTCATGTTCGCCATGCTATGGGCGGCATCGTCTCGGGCCTTGATCCACATCAGTTTCCAAGGCCCTGCGGCGCAGCCTCCGCCACTTTGACGGCGGCGTTGATCTGCGTCAGGTGCGGCACGGAAAGTTTTGACGGGTATGGCGTCGCTGAGTTTCAATGCCTTCGTGTCCCAGTCTCAGCCGTGAAACCGGCGTTTTGAACCCAAAAGGCGTTTTCAGATGATTTTTCAAGAAACCGAGAATCAGAAAGGCGCCACCAACCACGAAGTCGGCCTGATCGCCCTGTGGCACCGATCGCGACCGATCAACCTGATTACCGGGCCCATCATTTACAGCATGGTTGTGCCGCTGCTGTTTTTGGACATTTGTGTCTCTGTGTACCAAGCCTGCTGTTTTCCGGTCTACCGGGTGGCCCAGGTTTCGCGCCGTGATTTCATTATTTTTGATCGCCAGCAGCTCAAATACCTGGACTGGGTGTCCAAATTTCATTGCACCTATTGTGCTTATGCCGTCGGCGTCATTGCTTTTGTCGCGGCAGTCATCGGCCGAACCGAGGCGTATTTTTGTCCCATCAAACACCTGAACCGCGTCAACCCGCCGCAAACGCCCGCATTTCTGGAGTTTGAAGAGCCCGACGGTTTTGATTTCCCCGCCAGGCTCGACGAGATCCGCCAGGGCCTGGCCGAGGAGCCTAAAGACCCAAAGTCTTGAGTCCCAAGGCCACGAACACCATCGGGCTTGGCACAAAACGAATAAGATCCGGTCTCGTTTTTTACCGTTTCTTTCGTGATTAAGGCAACCCATGGCACGCACCGTTCATTGCATCAAACTTGGCACCGAGGCTGAAGGACTGGATTTTCCGCCCTACCCCGGGGAACTCGGTAAGCGTATTTGGGAGGGAGTCAGCAAAGAAGCCTGGGCCGCGTGGCTGAAGCACCAAACCATGCTGGTCAATGAAAACCGCCTGAACCTCGCGGATGCGCGTGCACGCCAGTATCTGGCGCGTCAAATGGAAAACCACTTCTTTGGGGGTGGTGCCGACGCAGCGCAGGGATACGTGCCCCCAACCGCCTGACCCCGCGCACCCTGCCTCACGAACCCCTGGTCGTCGACACCCGCCACGCTGGGTCGCCTGCGTGGACCATTCTGGACGCCGATTTTTCCCAGGGGGCGCGGTTTCTGGAGCTGTGTCGGGCGTGGCGGTCACACGCTCGCCAAGGGCAAATACTGCACTATGTGGGGCTGATTCCGGAGGATGCCCCGCCGCCTTTGATGGCGCCAGATTTGGAAGGCGAGGAATGGGCCTCTGCACTGTTCGGACTCGAAGTCAGCTCTGGCTTTCACCGACTGCTGCTGGACGGCGGACGCGTCTCCCTCACCCTGTGCCGGGGCAGGGCCGACCTCACTCTGCCTCAGCAAAAACTACAGGCAGATACCGTTTACCTCGGCGAAAACTTTGAGCATGCACGGGTTATCAGCGCGCTCGTGAAATGCTGCAAACGGGGTACCCGATTGCATGTGCCGAGCACGGTTGCCGCATCCGATGACGCCATAGCCCACTTATTGGGCACGCACGGTTTCCGCGCTGACCCGCCCTTGGCATGGGTGTTTGATCCCACCTGGCCCGTGCGGCGTAGTCGCCAGATCCCCCGGGCCGTATGGGGCCAAGCCGGGCGCTGTACCGTGATCGGCGCCGGAATCAGCGGCGCCAGTGTGGCCCGGGTCATGGCCCTTCGGGGATGGCAGGTGCGGGTCTTGGACGCCCATGCTCAACCCGCCGCTGGGGCCTCCGGCTTGCCCGCGGGCCTGGTCAGCCCAGTGTTGAGTGCGGACGATGGTCCGCTGTCCCAACTCACCCGCAGTGGGTGCGCGCTCATGCGTCAACACGCAGAAGCGCTGTTGATCCGCGGCCAGGATTGGGAACCCACTGGCGCATGGAGAAATCGCACCGACCCGCCTGCCGTACCCGATGGTGGCGCACTGCAATGGATCCCGGAGGCCTTTTGGCTAAAGCCGGAGGCCTTGGTGCGCGCGTGGCTGAGCACTGCGGGGATCGAATTCGCCGGTAGCGTTGCTATTCACCGCATTGAGCGTGACGCCGAACAATGGATTTGTTTGGGGGAAGAGGGTCGTGAGCACGACCGCAGCGACGTGGTGGTGGTGGCAAACGCACTGGATGCCGCGCGTTTGCTGAGCCATGCTGCACCCACGGCGAGCGTGCTCAAAGCACTCGGCCGCATGCACCCGCGCTACGGGGCAATCAGCATGGGCAGCGGTTCTGGCCTGGCGGACTTTCCAGCCCAGCCGGTGCAGGGGCACGGGAATTTTCTGCCAGCGGTGCCTCTGGGGCCGAACCGCGATCGGCATTGGCTGGCGGGGGCAGGATTTGAGCCCCAGTGGGTCGCTGATACCCGGGCCCAGCACCGGGCCAATCACGCGCGGCTGGCCCGTCAATTGCCAGATGTGGCGGCCGCCTTGTCACTGCAGTTTCAGACGGGACCGGTAGAGCTCTGGCAAAACCAGCGGTGCGTTTCGCACGACCGCTTGCCCTTGGTCGGAGCCGTCCAAGCGGCCCCGGACGCCAGCCTGTGGATGAGCGCCGCGATGGGTGCCCGCGGCCTTACCCTGGCGGCGCTTTGTGCCGAGTTGTTGGCCGCGCAAATCCATGGCGAGCCCCTTCCGGTCCCAGCGCGCTTGGCCAAATTGGTGGACGCACAGCGGCTGCAGCGTCAGTTGGCCTGAACTGCTGCCACGCAGCGCCAAACTACACTTCGGTCTGGTCTGGCGTCGCACTGCGGCCCGCCCGAACCCATCAAAAAAGAGGACGTTTTCATGGTCTTGGTCGCCGGTTCAGCCAATTTGGACTTCGTGGTGCGCGCGCCGCATATTCCGGCCCCCGGAGAAACCGTGCTGGGTGGCGCTTTTCAGACCTTCGCTGGTGGCAAAGGCGCCAACCAGGCGGTCGCCTGTGCCCGCGCCGGTCATGCGAGCACCCACATGCTGCTGGCCTTGGGCGACGACCTGTATGCCGGCCCTGTTGAGGCGTCCCTGCAATCCGCAGGCGTGACATTGCACACCGTCCGCCCCAGCGGTGTGGCCACGGGCACAGCATTTATCTGCGTGGCCGACGATGCCGAAAACGCCATTACGGTGGCGTCCGGAGCCAACGCCTGCCTTCGCGCTGCCGACCTGCCCTCATTGGAGGGGTTCAGCCATCTGCTGATGCAACTGGAAATTCCGGTCAGCACCGTTACCGCCTATGCCAAGGCTGCGCGGGCCGCTGGCGTCCGGGTGGTCCTCAACGCAGCGCCGGCCTGTGCACTCCCCAACGAACTTCTGGCGCTGATTGACGTGCTGGTCGTCAATGAGGGCGAGTTGCGCAGCCTGAGTGAAGCGCACGGCCCATTGAAGCAAGGGTTGGAAAGGCTGCCTTGCCCCGCCGTGGTCGTGACCCTGGGCGCTCGTGGGTGTGTCGCCCGCGTTGGCCAGGAATTTGTGGCGCAGCCTGGCTTCAATGTCGATGCGGTGGACACGACCGGAGCGGGTGACACCTTCTGCGGCGCACTAACGGCAGCGTTGGCCCAACAGCAGCCCTTTCCCACCGCATTGCGCCAAGCTTGCGCCGCAGCGGCATTGGCCTGCACCCAACTGGGTGCCCAGTCCAGCGTGCCATCGGCCACCGAGGTCATCACCCTTTTGGACCGTACTCCCGCCGCCGAGCGTGACGAACGTGTCGCTGCCTTGCGCCAGTATGCAGGCCTGCCCTGCACCGATTAACCGACCACGTCCACCACCACCCTATGAAAAGCACTCGCGCCCATCGCGTTATTTACGACACGGACCCCGGCGTGGATGACGCTATGGCGCTGTACTACGCGCTCGCCCATCCTGAAATCGAGGTGCTGGGGGTGACCACCACCTTTGGCAATGTCACCGTACAACAAGCGGCCAGCAATGCCCTGTATTTGCTGGCGATCGCCGGGCGGGCGCAGGTCCTCGTCACCCAAGGCGTGGCAGCGCCGCTGGTCAAGCGCGCCGAGGCGCCGCCGGACCATATTCACGGTGCCGACGGTCTGGGCAACCTGCCACAACGCGCCGCCACCCACAATGTGCTGGACGGACGCACTTCGGCGCAATTCATCGTCGACATGGCACGGGCATATCCAGGTGAACTCACCGTGGTCGCCGTCGGGCCGCTGGGCAATTTGGCGTTGGCGCTGGCGCTGGAGCCCCAACTTCCAAGCCTGTTGCGCCAGGTGGTCGTGATGGGCGGGGCGGTATTGGAGCCGGGCAACGTCTCCCCGGTAGCGGAGGCCAACGTCTGGAACGATCCGCATGCCGCCGATCTGGTGTTTAGCGCCGGCTTCCCACTCACGATGGTGGGGCTGGACGTCACCCACCGGGTGGTCCTGCCCGTGCGCCTATTCGAAACAATTGCGCGCCACCACCAGCACCTGGCAACGGACACGCTGCACCATGCGGTGGCCTTTTATGCCGACTTTTACAGCGGTCTGTATCCGCATGTCGCCGCGATTCATGGTTGCTTTGGCCACGATGTATTGGCGTTTGTAGCGCTGACGAATCCGGAACTTTTTTCCACCGAAGCCGGCCGAATCCGGGTGGCGGTGGACGGACTGGCCCAAGGCCAAACGATGATGAGGCGCAAAGACATCGACTATCCGCAGAGCGGCTGGGGGCCTGACGTTGCCGACACGCACGTCTGCATGCAAGTCCAGGCATCGGCCAGCCAACAACTGATTGAGCGCACCCTGCTGGCGAATTGGCTGGAGCCGTGAGCGTGCAACTTCCAATTCTCGACTTTCAGGCCGCGGATGCCCCGCAGACCTTTTGTGACAGCTTGCACCAGACGGGCTTTGCCGTGCTCAGAAATCATCCCGTACCGCAGAGCATGGTTGAAGGCATTTATGCCGAATGGCGGGCGTTTTTTGCCACCCCTGCCAAATACGCCTATGCCTTCAATCCGGCTACGGGCGACGGCTTTTTCTCGACCGCTGTTTCTGAAACGGCGAAAGGCCAGCAACAGCGGGATCTCAAAGAGTTTTTTCATGTGTTTCCCTGGGGCCGCTATCCCGCCGAAATCTCCGCCGCGGCACGGGACTACTACACACTGACCCGCGGATTGGCCGGTGCGCTGCTGGGATGGGTGCAGGAGCACACTCCGGCAGAGGTCCGGTCACGCTTTTCGATGCCGCTTCCCCACATGCTCGAGGGCAGCGATCACACCTTATTGCGCGTACTGCATTACCCGCCGCTGGGGGATGTCGAACGGCCCCACGCCGAACGCGCGGCAGCCCATACCGACATTAACCTGCTAACCCTGCTGCCCGCTGCGACCGAGCCAGGGCTCCAAATCCTGACCCAGGCTGGCAAGTGGTTGGATGTGCCTTGCGATTTCGGTTTGTTGATCGTCAACATTGGAGACATGCTGCAAGAGGCTTCGGGCCACTATTACCCTTCGACGGTGCACCGCGTGGTCAACCCACTAGGGTCTGAGCGGGCGAAGAGTCGTATTTCACTGCCGCTGTTTTTGCACCCCAAGCGGGAGGTCGTGTTGTCCGAGCGCTACACGGTGGGCAGCTACTTTGACGAGAGGATGCGGGAACTGCGGGCACTTGATAACAAGCACAGTGCGTCAGGGCCAACCTCCGACTGTGCCGATTCGACATAAAGAAATAGCAAAAATGTAGTTTTCAATATAAGCACTTGCACCTACATTTGCGTCCAGCCTGTTGGGAGCCGTACGTGCGCGCTGTGCGCCGCCCCCCCATTTGGGCGCTGACCCCATTTTTCCCGTATGTACCAGTACACCGAATTTGACCGCCAGTTTGTCCAGACGCGGGCCGCGCAATACCGCGACCAGCTCACTCGCAACCAAGCGGGCACGCTGGGCGACGATGAATTTCGGCCCCTGCGCCTGCAGAACGGCTGGTACGTACAGCGCTACGCGCCGATGTTGCGCGTTGCCGTTCCCTACGGTGAGCTCAACAGCGCGCAATTGCGGGTACTAGCGCAGATTGCCCAAGACTACGACACGCCTAGCCCCGAACTGCTGGCCCACGCCCAACAAACGCAAGACCAAATCGGCAATGGCCCGGCGCCCAAACTGACCACCAACTACGGACATTTCACGACCCGCCACAACGTCCAGTTCAACTGGATTCCGCTGGAAAAAAGTGCCGATGTGATGGACCTGCTGGCCAGTGTCAATCTGCACGGCATCCAGACCAGTGGCAACTGCATTCGCAACATCACCAGCGACGAGCGTGCCGGCATTGCCACCGATGAGGTGGTCGACCCCCGCCCTTACGCAGAAGTGCTGCGCCAGTGGAGCACCTTGCACCCTGAGTTCGCCTACCTGCCACGCAAATTCAAAATCGCCATCACCGGCTCGGTCGAAGACCGCGCCGCCATCGCCTGGCACGACGTCGGCCTGCGCGTCCTGAAGAACGCCCAGGGCGAAGTCGGATTTCAAGTGCTGGTGGGTGGCGGCATGGGCCGCACGCCCGTCATCGCATCGGAGGCGCGGGCTTTCTTGCCTTGGAACCAGATCATCAATTACCTTGAAGCGGTGGTGCGTGTCTACAACGGCTGGGGCCGCCGTGACAATATGTACAAAGCGCGCATCAAGATTTTGGTCAAGGCGGAGGGCCAGCGCTACTTTGACGAAGTAGAGGCCGAATACCAACGCATCTTGGCCGACGGCGCCAAGCACACCATTCCGCAAGCGGAACTCGATCGCGTGAGCGCCTGCTTTGTGGCGCCCGCGGTGGACGCGGTGTCCTTGACCGCCCAAAGCGCCGCGGAACGCGCCCTGAGCGCACTGGCCAACACCACACCGGAGTTTGGCCGCTGGTTGGCGCAGAACGTAGCAGGCCATAAAAATCCTGGGCTTCGCGCGGTCACACTGTCTTTCAAACGGCTGGGCCAGGCGCCCGGCGACGCCACCGCCGATCAACTGCGCACCAGCGCAGCGCTGGCGGACCAGTTCTCGGCTGGTGAAGTACGCGTCAACCACGACCAAAATCTGGTTTTGCCGTGGGTGCGAGTGGACCAATTAATTGACCTGTGGCACGCCGCCAAGGCCGCGGGTCTGGCACGTGCCAACGTCCATTTGCTAAGCGACATGATTGCCTGCCCGGGCGGCGACTATTGCGCCTTGGCCAATGCTCGATCCTTGCCCCTGGCGGCGGCGATCACCGAGCGCTACCAGGACCTCGACGAACTATTCGATCTGGGTGAGATTGACCTGCACATCAGCGGGTGTATCAACTCGTGCGGCCACCACCACAGCGGCCATATTGGCATTTTGGGCGTGGACAAGGACGGGCAGGAGTGGTACCAGGTCACGCTGGGCGGCTCGGATGGTTCTGATTTGAGCGGTCCTGCGCGCGCGGGCAAGGTGGTGGGGCCCTCTTTTGCGGCTGCCGAGGTGGTGGACGTGATTGAAGCGGTACTCGATGTCTACAAAGACCGGCGCGATGCAGGTGAAAACTTTATCGACACCCTGCAACGCCTAGGGCCTGACGCCTTCAAAGCCGCCGCCAATGGCGCACGTTTTGCCACGGCCCGCTTGGCTGCCTGAGCGTTTATTTCCCTATTCCGATTTGCACCCTATGGCACTGACTCTGCTCAACCCTTCCGAACTGCCCGAGACCGGGGCACCTGCCGCTACGTTGGCTTTGGCCAATGACACCGACGCACAAACAGTCGCTTTTGACGGAATTGCGCAAATTGTGCTGAACTTTCCCAAATTCAGCGACGGCCGCGCTTTTAGCCAAGCCTACGTGCTGCGGCGCCGGGGCTTTGCGGGTGATATTCAAGCGCAGGGCGATGTGCTGATTGACCAATTGCTGCAGATGCAGCGCAGTGGCTTCAGCAGTGCCGTGCTCCGCGCAGACCAAGACGCTGCCCACGGGCAGAAGCTGTTGGGCCAATACAGTCGTTTCTACCAAGGTGACGCGCTGGGCGAGCCTCGGTTCAAGCAAGCGGCTTAAACACACACCATTTCGCGTTTTTCGGGCCTCTTTTAGGCCCTGCCAGGCGCTAGCTTTGTCCAAAAGTTACTTTTTTCATCTTTCGCACCCATGCTGACACCCAACCGCACCACCACCCCGGCCAGCGCCCTAACGCGTAACGCAGACGCCAGCGCCGACTTTGCCGACAAGCTCGAGCGCTCGCGAGCGACGCTGCGGCAAGCCGCGGCTGAGTTCAGCCCGGCCACTCAGGCTTCAAGCCTGGGGGCCGAGGACGTGGTGATCACCCACCTGATCAACACGCTGCAACTCGACCTTCCGATCTTCGTCCTGGAAACCGGCGCGTTGCACCGCGAAACCCTTGCGCTTCTGGAGCGTACCGAGGCCCATTCCCGGGCGCCAGTGCGCGTATTTAGGCCAGACCCTGCGGCGGTGATCCAGTTCGTGCGCAACGAAGGTCAGGATGCCATGTACAAAAGCATGGCGCAGCGAAAGGCCTGCTGTGAGATTCGCAAAATGGAGCCGCTGGCCCGTGCACTGCAAGGCCACCGCGCCTGGATTACCGGCCTGCGGCGTGAGCAGTCCAACGCGCGCGCAGAGGTACCCCTGCTGGACAGCAGTGACCCCAATCTGGCCAAGTTCAACCCGCTGGCCGAATGGACCTGGGGCGACGTTTGGCATTACATCGAACAGAACAAGGTCGACTACAACCCGCTGCACGATCAATTTTTCCCCAGCGTGGGCTGCGCGCCCTGCACCCGTGCGGTGTCTTTGGGCGAAGACTTTCGGGCCGGACGCTGGTGGTGGGAGCTTGAAACCGCCAAAGAGTGTGGCTTGCATGTCAAAGCCTGAACCCACCCATGCCTACCCTCTGACCTCCTGAACCAAACCATGAACGCACTCACCGCCCCCGAACTCCTGGCCCGCGTCAGCAACCAGCACCTTGATGCCTTGGAAGAGGAAACCATCTTCATCCTGCGCGAGGTGGCCGCGACCTTCGAACGCCCAACCCTGCTGTTTTCTGGTGGCAAGGACTCGTTGGTCATGCTGCGCTGCGCTGAAAAAGCCTTTGGCGTGGGACGCCTGCCGTTTCCCTTGTTGATGATCGACACGGGACACAATTTCTCGGAGGTGACTGATTTCCGTGACCTGCGTGCCCAAGAACTGGGTGCGGAGTTAATCGTACGCAGCGTGGAAGATTCCATGGCCCGGGGCACCGTGCGCCTGGCGCACCCCGGTGAAAGCCGCAATGTGCACCAATCGGTCACCCTGCTCGAAGCCATCGACGAGTTTCGTTTCGATGCACTCATCGGTGGGGCCCGGCGGGATGAAGAAAAAGCCCGCGCCAAGGAGCGCATCTTCAGCCACCGGGACAGTTTTGGCCAATGGCAGCCCAAGGCCCAGCGGCCTGAGCTCTGGACGCTCTTCAACACCCGGCTGCAGCCCGGCGAACACTTTCGGGTGTTCCCGATCTCCAATTGGACGGAGCTCGATGTCTGGCAGTACATTGACCGTGAGCAAATCGCCCTGCCCTCGCTCTACTACTCGCACCAGCGGGCCGTAGTCGAACGAAAGGGCCTTCTGGTACCGGTCACCCCGCTGACCCTGGCGTTGACCGATGAGCAAGTGCAATTGCGTGACGTGCGCTTTCGGACCGTGGGTGACATCACCTGCACCTGCCCCGTGGCCAGCCTGGCTGCCAGCGCCGCAGAGATCGTGATCGAGACACTCAACGCCGACGTGAGCGAGCGGGGTGCGACGCGCATGGACGACAAAACGTCCGAAGCCTCCATGGAAAAACGCAAGAAAGACGGGTACTTCTAATGACCGCCACCACCCTTAGCCCGGCACCCTCCACCACTGACACCACCGCGCCAGACCGCCAGGCGGCCCTGAAATTCATCACCTGCGGCTCGGTCGATGACGGCAAAAGCACCTTGATTGGTCGCCTGCTGGTGGACAGCCGTTCGGTGTTGCAAGACCAGTTGGACAACGTGTCCAAGAGTGGTTCGGCCGATTTGGCCTTGTTTACCGACGGCTTGTCGGCCGAACGCGAACAGGGCATCACGATTGACGTGGCCTACCGCTACTTTGCCACTCCGGCACGCAAGTTCATCATTGGTGACACACCTGGCCACGAGCAATACACCCGCAACATGGTGACGGCGGCCAGCAGCGCGGATGCTGCCGTGGTGCTGGTCGATGCGACCAAACTCAATTGGAAAGACGTCGCCGACGTCACCCTGCTGCCCCAGACCCGACGCCATGCCTTGCTGCTCAAGCTGCTGCGGGTGCCCAGCATTGTGTTCGCGGTCAACAAGCTCGATGCCTTGGAAGATCCCGAACGGACGAAGCAGGCGACCGAAGCGTTCACGCGCATTCGCGATGCGCTGGAGCGCTTTGCCGAGCAGGCAGGCATCCGCATCGCTGCCACCATTCCGATCTCTGCCCTGCAAGGCCATAACGTCGTGGGCTCGAACCCCGGCTGGTGTGGCTACGAGGGTGCCAGCCTGCTGCACTTGCTCGAGCAACTGCCGGTGACACCGGCCGACCTGGCGCAGCCTTTGGCGTTTCCGGTGCAGTGGGTTGAGAAGTTTTCGAACTCGAGCAACACCCATCAGGGTCGGCGGGTGTTTTGGGGTCGCGTGGCAACCGGGCAAGCTCAGGTCGGCCAAAGTGTCACCGTGTTTCCCAGCGGCAAGAGCGCCACGATTGCGCAAGTGCTCAATCACGTGCGGCAACCCGCAACGGTCAGCGCCAACCACAGCGCGGGCATTGTGCTGGACCGCGAGCTTGACGTGTCGCGTGGCGACTGGCTGCTGGCCGATACTGCCCATCTGGCTCCGCGTCAAAACATCAGCGGCACCGTGGCCTGGATGGACGATGTGCCCTTGGTAGTGGGCCGCACCTATTGGGCGCTCCACGGACACCGCTGGATCAAGGCCAAAGTGTTGCGCATCAACCACCGTCTGGACATCAACACGCTGGCTCAGGCACCCGCTGAGGCGCTCGAACCCAATGCAATTGGCCATATCACCCTGGGCCTTCAGCAACCGATGGCGGCACTGGGATTTGGCGAATCGCGGGTTTTGGGCTCGCTGATCCTGGTCGACACGGCTACCCACACCACGGCCGGGGCATTGTTGATCGAATAAACTCCGGGGCTGACCGCTTGAGCGCAAGCGCCCCATTTCACGCATCCGATAAGCTATGACCCATACCGTTACAGAAGCCTGCATCAACTGCAAATACACCGATTGCGTAGACGTGTGTCCTGTGGACTGCTTTCGTGAAGGCCCGAACTTTCTGACGATCGATCCCGACGAGTGCATTGACTGCGCCGTCTGCATCCCCGAGTGCCCGGTCAACGCGATTTACGCCGAGGAAGATGTTCCCCACGACCAGCAACACATGACCAAGCTCAACGCCGAGTTGGCGAAACTGTCGAGTTGGAAGAGCATCACCAAGCGCAAGGCCCCCCTTCCTGAGGCGGAGGACTGGAAGGACAAGACCGGTAAATTGGCCGATCTGATCCGATAAGCGGTTGTCCTCTTGGTAGAACGGTCCCAAACTCCCCTTGAGACCGACGCGCTCATCATCGGCGCCGGGCCGGTGGGGCTTTTTCAGGTCTTCGAACTGGGCCTGCTGGGTGTGCAGGCCCACGTCGTAGACAGTCTGCCCTTTGCCGGCGGCCAGTGCATTGCGCTGTATGCAGACAAGCCGATCTACGACATCCCCGCCATCAAACGCTGCACCGGCCGAGAATTGACCGAACGTCTGCTTGACCAGGCCGCCCCGTTTAAACCTTATTTTCACTTCAACCAGACCGTCGATGCACTCCAGCGTCAGGGCGACGGTCGCTACGCGATCCAAACCTCGACGGGCACCCGTTTTCTCGCAAAAACAGTGTTTATTGCTGCCGGCGTGGGCGCCTTTCAGCCCCGAAAACTGCATGTTGAAGGGCTGGACGCCTTTGAGGGCACACAAGTCCATTACCAGCTATTGCCGGACGAGGCCGTTGGCAAAAAAGACATGGTGGTACTGGGCGGCGAAGACAGTGCGCTTGAGGCTGCCATCGCCCTGTGCCACTCACCTGCACAAAGCGTCACCCTGATCCACCGGCGCGATGTGCTGCAGGCAGGGGCCGTGACGCTGTCCCGAGTCAAGGAGCTCAGGGCCTCCGGCCGGTTGCGGTTTGTGGAGGGTCAGGTCACCGGCCTGCGCGGCCAGCAACGCCTTCACGGCTTGGTGGTCACCGACAAAGACGGTCAGTCCTTCACGGTGCCGCTCGATAGCTTGGTGGTTTTCTTAGGGCTTTCGCCCAAACTGGGGCCGTTGGCGCAATGGAGCCTGGACATGGAACGTAAACAATTGCGCGTCGACACGGAAACTTTCGCCACCAGTGCGCCCGGCATTTATGCGGTGGGGGACATCAACACTTATCCCGGCAAGAAAAAGCTGATTTTGTGTGGCTTTCACGAAGCCACCCTCGCCGCCTTCGCCGCAATGGAATGGATTGCCCCTGAGGAACGCGTCCAACTGCAATACACCACCACCAGCAGCAAACTGCACCGAGCCTTGGGCGTGGCGCATTAACAAGCCGACGACAGAGCAGCTTGCCGCTAGATTCACCCAAAAAAGCCGTATTGAAGTTTGCTATACTTGCGGGCTTGAAAGATGGGTTGACGGTTCGGGATTTACACGGATCAGCAGCTCGAATCTTTGGTACAGATACCACCGATATTCCTCAATAGCTCAGTCGGTAGAGCGCCGGACTGTTAATCCGTAGGTCCCTGGTTCGAGCCCAGGTTGAGGAGCCAAGAACCCCTTTAAAAACAACGACTTAGGTCGTTGTTTTTATTTAAATTATCAATTACACGGTTATTACACGGTTTGTATGGAGGCCGCTGGTTGATTTTTTGCTAAGACGATAGTACATTGCGCTAATGCGCACTCCCAGTAGCGAAACCATCGTTGTGAAGCCTGAACTAATCAGGCTGGTGCGGCGCATGGACAGCAAGAAGTGGCAAGTGCATTACAAGCTGGATGGCATCAAGACTTGGTTCAGACAAAGCACCGATACGGCAGATGTCAAAGCCGCAACTGCTGTTGCTGAGCGCATGTGGATGAAAGCCACCTTTGACCACGAGGCTGGTAGACCCGTGATCAGCAAAAAATTCAAGCCAGTAGCAGAGATGGTGCTGCACAGGCTGGATGCTGAAATCAAGGCTGGCACTGCAAGGCCCAGCACCAAGGACTATGTTTCAGCTATTCGCCTGTACCTGATCCCCTTCTATGGCGCATACAATATTGACGGCATTAAGCCTGCTGTGATCTCTGAGTTCCATACCTGGCGTAGCGTCAAAGTAGGTCGGGAGTTGTCTGGCAGTGCCCAAAATAACCACAACGCTGCGCTGAACCTGATCTTTGACGAAGCCATAGAGCGTGGCTTTATGAACGAGTACCAGCGCCCTGCTACCAAGAACACCGGCACAGAGAGCGACCGGCGAGCTGAATTCAGCCACGAAGAGCTGGAAGTGATGATGGGCTACGCGCCCACTTTTATCAGCCATGCCCGTACCAGCCGCACCAGGATGATCCGCGAACTGCTGGCTATCTATGTGCCGTTCATGGCAGCCACTGGCATGCGCGCTGGCACTGAGGCTGAGTTCTTGGAATGGCGACACATTGATGTAGAGGTAAGGGACAACCAGCCCATCCTTCACTTTCGCCTACAGCGGGGCAAACGGGGAGCAAGGAACTTTGTAGCCCACCACAGCTGCTGGCTGTTGCTTGAGCGTCTACGCCAGCTAAGCCCAGACTTGGTCGACCTCACTTTGGAAGAGGTACTGAAGAAGCGAGTGGCTAAGCCGCTGTTTCGCCTGTCAGATGGCTCCGTACCGGATAACTGGAATAAGCCTTTTCGACAGTGGTTGGAAGACTCTGAACTGCTTTACTGCCCAGTGACTGGTAAAGAGCGCAGTTTGTACAGCCTGAGGCATTACTACGCTACCCAACGCCTGCTGGAGGGAATTCCCATCCACGACTTGGCTGAGCAAATGGGCACCTCGGTGCTGATGATTACCAAGCACTACAGTCACTTGACCCCCTTGATGAAGGCTAAACAGTTTGCCGGGGTTGTGGACCCACAGGCATCCGGACAGGCAGCGCAGATCAGAGCCATCATGGCAGCCCAAATGGCAAATAACAACATCATGAGCCTGGTACAGATGGGTACAGGACTTGTGATGCCCCTGGCTGCGCAAAGCCAAGAATTGACCGACGACTTTGAGCGCCGACTCAAAGACCAGCGCAAACTGGCTGCCTGAGCCCCCACTTGATCTATTGACCACCCTAGCCTGCCCTCACGACTGAAAACTCAAACCATGAGCGCCCTCCTCACCCAGTACTTTGAGAACTACGCAGAAGGCAGCATTGCCAGGATGAAGGCTGCCAAATTAGCCATCAGCTACTACGAGCGCATCAAGGCACGCCTGCTCAAGAAGGAGGACCTTAGCAGCGAACTGCCAATCATCAAGAAAGTGGGCCCCGAGGGAACCATGACCGTGGTCAAGGCCGCGATCGTGGACTACCGCCGCCAGGTTGCCAGCGCATGGGATATGAACCCCAAACTGCGCGAAGTGGGCAAATACAAATGCACGTTAATTGTTAAAGATCGTGAGCACCTGCCCAGGGCCGATGTCTCTTACCAATTTAAAAGCGAGTCCGGCATCGTCAAAGTTCGGATAACCAGTGCGGGCGAAACTTTCAAATTGGAGCTCAGCGCTGGCAAAAATGCCATGGCTGCGCAAATGGCCTGCACTGAACTGGAAAAGCAACTCACCATGATTGCGCTGAGCACCAAATAGGGTCAAGCCAAAGTAAAGCTGCTCACCTTGTGGCTCGGCGTGCCGATGTAAGGAGTTCAACTACCAGGATTCCTCCTATGTCCAGCATTTCCGCAGTTTCTGCTCCCCAAACCCCTGCACCCGCTGCCATTCGCGCCACAGACGCTGATGGGGACAACGATGGCACGCAGGCCAAAGTTACCAGGCCCGCCCCACCGCCAGTTCAGGCAATTCCGGCTGCAACTGCCACGAAAGGCAACAGCGTTAACAATTACGCTTAGAGCTAGTACAGTTTTGATCAC
>Ga0214921_10006201_pt1 | contig 16496 bp, 12 predicted proteins | sample LL1505_MetaG_FD_177992 | JGI IMG/M metagenome (GOLD analysis project Ga0214921, IMG submission 177992) | Freshwater microbial communities from Lake Lanier, Atlanta, Georgia, United States - LL-1505 | ecosystem: Environmental > Aquatic > Freshwater > Lake | place: USA: Georgia | collected...
ATAAAAACTAAACATATTATTAAATACTTATGTTTAATATAAATTTATGAATTAAATAATTAATTTATAAATTATAATTTTTTATTTTTCTATGACTTAATATATATATATATATATATTTTGAATAAATAATTAAAATTAATTAAAAATAATTATATAAAGTGGTATTATAAAATATTTATGTAAAGGATTAATTCTATTATTTTTTGTTATAATAGATTTTTAATAATTCTTTATTATTTTAATAATTTAAACATAAACTTAATCCCATTACATAAACATTTTATAATACTTTTTATAAATATTTTTTAATAAAATTTAAAGAATTTTTTATAACAGTTTATTTTTACTTTTATAATTCATTATTTGAATTTAAAATCATTTCAAAATTGAAATTTCCAATAATATGATTCATATAAAATATATATTATAAGTATATGGATATAAATCAAAAAATTTTAAAAGTTAAAAATATTGTGAATTATATAAAAAAAATTATTAAAAATATTCACTCTAATTTTAATAATGATATTGAATACAAAGATTGTTATCCAAATAAATTTGACTGGTATATATATAATATAAAAATTTTAAAAAAAATAATAAAGGAAAAAGATTTATATAAATCATTATGCAATTATAAATTAAATGGATACTATTTGATAAATAAAATTTTAATAGAAGAATCATTCCCATTTATATATTTTTTTAGCAATTATAATGATGATACTAAAAATATTTTTAATAAAACTCTTATAAATACGAAGCCTATATATTTATTTCCAGATAATACAAAAAAAATATCAGATTTCAAAAAAAATATTATTTTAAAAAATATAAATAATATTGATAAAATATTTAATAAATATTATGATGAACTTAAGTTAGCAGACTGTATATTATTTAGAGGTATGAATATAAATAATAAAAGTGATAGAAAAACATTTAACAGTATATTTAATAATATGGCTTTTAGTTCTAAATATATAAAAAATAATAAAATAAAATTAAATATAAATAATGATTTTACATTTAAAAATTATATATCAACATCATTTAATATTAAAACAGCTTTTAATTTTATAAATTTTTATGAAAATCCAATATTTATGATCATACGTATTAAAAAAGAACATAATGTTCCAGGTATATATTTATCAGACTGGCTCTTTGAAGATAAAAATATAGGAAAAATATCTACGATTCAAAAAAATATAATTAAATCCGTTGATTATGAATCTGAAATATTGTTAAATAGAAATTTAACAATTAAAGTTATAAAGATTGATAATTTAAAATTAAAAGACGTAAAAAAATATTTTTCAATATCCGATTTATATAAAAAAGATGATAAAACTGTAAAAAATAGATATTTAAAAATAATTTATGCAGAAAGTTTGCCGTATGTTTTACCAGAAACTTTTATTCCAAAAAATAATTTTAAATATATGTGTAAAAAAATTTAAAGTAAGTTATAAAACACTCTTCCAAATATAACCATTATGAATTTCACCCGTTTTCATAGATTCACGCAATTTAACCGACGACATTTTAAATTCTTTAACAACATCCCTATTTGAAGGATAAATCTTAAGAACATTCATTGTTGTAGGACATATTTGTTGAACACCTTTTCCTGAAGACGACCTCTGTTTTTCAGGTAATTTATTTGTTTTTAAGTATTCATCTTGCCACTCCTGAGGACAATCTTCAAAGAATTTCCAATAATGGCCTGATGAAATACTATATTGTTGAATAGCACGTGTAAAAGAATTTGATTTCATATTACGTGCTTCAACCGCTTCTTTTTGCGATGAAAAAACATTCAATATTTTTGTTTTTTTAACGTCAATCATTGCCAATAATTTAATTTGGGGAGATGAATGACTACTTTGATGTGTTTCAGGTATTTTTTCAGGAGGTAATTCAGTTCTATTAAGGAATAACCACCTATATCCTTTATAAATAGTATTATTCTTAGAAGAATTACGTAATGGAACAGGTGATATTCCAAGATGTTTTAATTCTTTTGAACATTCTACTTCTGATGGACTTTCATATAAATTAATAGGTATTTCTAAATTATCTGGATTATATTGATAAACTTTTGGTGCTCTTTTACTAACTTTCATTTTTTTAGAATAAAAATTTATTTTAGTTAGGTCTATCTCTTCTTCAGAATAATAATTTGAATCTGAATCAGATAATTCAGAACTATTTATAGTATTATCGTGAATTTCTGATTCTAAAGGCTGTTCAAATGTATTTTTAATGTTATTCTCTAAATTAAATTTTTTAATTTCAAGTTCTAATTCTTTCTGTTTAATTAAAGCTAATTCTTTTTCAAGTAATATTTTTTCCTTTTCTAATAATAATTTTTCTTTTTCTAAAGATATTTGTTCTTTTTCTAACGATATATTTTCTTTTTCAACCTCTTTATCAATATATTGTAATTTTAATTCTTCTGCCTTAATTAAATCAACATCCTGATAATTTTTTTTATTTTCATTAATTATTTTCAAAATATATTCTAATTCTGCGTCATTTACCAAATAAGTCTCTTTTGATTCAACACCATCTTTTCGTAATATTTTATAATAATAATTTTTAATATAATCATTATTATGTAGATATTTTTCAAACTTTCTATAATTATTTATTTCAACTATATCAATTAAAGACGTTAAAATATTATCGTATTGTCCATTCATATGACTCATTCTTTCCTTAATATTTTGTGTTGAACCAATTTTTATTAATTTTTTGTCATCAATATTACGTAATTTACATATATAAACTACGTTTTTTTGGTCATATGCTTTTATTAAATTTTTATGAACAATTAAGTCACAATTACTTATGATTAACTGTTTGTCAACTTCATTCTCTTCTTTTAGTTTATAAAAACCATCAATTCTTATTTGTTTAATTGTATTTATCATCCATGATTGAAAAGTATGTGCGATTGGTTTTCTTGAACGACCTAATAATTTATATAGACCGATTTCTGTTAAAAAGTTTGTTTCTTTTAATCCGGTTGACGTGTAGATTAGGTCTACACGCTTTTCATCTTCTTTAAAATCAATAATACTATCTCTAATATTTTTAATATCAAGTAATTTACCGATTTGATTTGCTTGAAATAAAGGGTTTTCAATAGTTCCTTGAATATTTATTTCAATAGTTTCATCATAAAGTTTAAACGCGCGTAATATATCCATTTTTATATATTATATATAATAACATGTCTTTAAATCAATTTATTAAACATTTTTAATTGATTTATTTTTATATAAATTACTTTAATCTAATAAATTGATAAATTTGATTTACCAAATTAAATATATTAAAATCTTTTTCTTCAGGCCGATATCTTATAAAATATATATCTTTAATTTCTGTTTTAATGTCATTTTCTCGAATAATATCATTATTTTTCATAATATCTCTATAATGACCAGATTCATCACATTCAATTGCCAATTTATATTTAGGAAAGTATAAATCAATAAAATACTGCTTAACTTTATATTGCTGTATCATTTCTTCTCCATTAAATGCATCTAATATACATTTTAATGTATTTGTTTCAATATATGTATAAATATCATTATTTAGATTTATATTTAACTCTTGTGCTAATTCAATTATATTAGGTTTTCTTGTTTTACAAAATATTCTCAATAAATCATTATAATTAATATATGTAAGATTTTGTATTCCGCCATTAGTTGATGTTTTAATTTGAATTTTATTTTTATAATTTAAAATATTATATCTTATATTTTTTAGATTTAATAATTTTCCTATATCAAGTGCACAATATAAACATATGTTTTTATCTTCATTTATTATAACTCTACAGTTATATTTTGTTTGTAAAATTTTACCTACTGTAATTTCGTGATTCATAATATTATTTTTAATATGTTATTAAAATTAACAATTTTTATAAATCAATTTATTTTAATTTTATAATAATAATTTATTTAGTTTTTTTTATTTATCATTATTCTTTTTAATATATCATCATTCTTTTTAATAATTATCCTCTTTTTTACATATGATTTACCCTCTATTCCACACATATTATCTGAAGTTCTTGCTGTAGAACAATAATAAAAATCCCCTTTATCAATCTTATTAATACCATTAACTAAATAATTTATTTTACTATGAACATGTGGAAAAAAGGAACACCTACTAAATTCTCCTGTATCATCATCTGGTATAAAATGTTTACAATTGATACATAGTTTTGGTTTAGCAGTTTTAATAGAAACGATTTTTAAAAAATATGTAAAGAATAAAAAAATAATAAACTTCATTTTTATTTATTAGTTATTATTGTTTGAAAATTTAAAATGTTTAATATATTATTTAATATATAATATCACTTTAAATATCTTTTAATTTACTTATTTTTTGATTTAATAATAAATTAAAAAAAAATGAATTATAATTCAAAATAATAATATTTGATATAAATATTTTTTAATAAATTATTATAACAAAAAACAAAATAAATGAAGTATTGTTCAGAAATTTTAGAAAACGGTAAAACATGCAATAAAACATCATCATTTGGTTATATAAATGATGGAATCCCACGTTTTTGTAGTGGATGTTCAAAAGGAAAAGAAACAGATACTAATAAAATAGTAAATTTTAAACATGGATATTGTTCAGAAGTAATTAATGAAAACGGTTTAACAAAAAGTGAATCAATGTGTTGTAAAAATGCAAATTTTAATTATTCTGATAGAAAACTTAAAAAAGGTATTCGTTGTAAAGAACATTCTGAAAATGGAATGATATGTATAAATGGACATATGTGCAAAGATTGTAAAACTCAGATTGCAAGTTTTGTTTTGAACAATTCAAATGCAAAAACACCTACACATTGTAAATCATGTGCAGATAAATATAATACTGGTTTTGTTGATGTATCACATAAGAAATGCATATCGTGTAATAAAAATTCAGCACTATTTGGATTAAATGGTTCTTCTAAAAAAGAATATTGTGGAGAATGTTCAAAATCTGCGAAATTAGATGTTACTGATTTACATCACAAGATATGTATAACATGTAACAAAGTATCCGCAATTTTTAATATAGAAGGAGAAAAACCACTTTATTGCGGGACATGTAAAACGGATGAAATGGTAAATATATATGGACAAAAATGTGAAACATGTAATATTACAAGACCATTTTACAATTATCCAGAATTTAAGAAAGGGCGATTTTGCAAGGGATGTGCTTTAGAAGGAATGATTAATGTAAAGGATTCTTTATGTAAATCATGTAATAAAAAAAGACCATCTTTTAATAATTCTGGTAAAGGAAAGCCTCTTTATTGTAAAGAATGTTCAACAGAAGACATGATAAATATATATATGGATATATGTGAAAATGATGAATGTGATGAAAATGCATGGTATAATTATGAAGGGGAAAAGAAAGTACGATTCTGTAAAAAACATGCATTAGATGGAATGATTCCATTAAAATGGAAATTATGTATTGAAAATGAATGCAAGATAATATCCAGATTTAATTATGATACAGAAGATAAACCAATTTATTGTGGAAAACATGCATTAAAAGGTATGAAAGATATTACTCGTAAGGCATGTATTATTGAATGATGTATTAAAAGAGCATATTTTAATTATTATGGTAAACAATGTGCATTATATTGTTATGAACATTCAAATACTGAAATGGTTGACGCAGTACATGTATTATGTAAAACACATTTATGCACAGTAAGAGCTTCTAATAAATTTAATGGATATTGTATGTATTGTTTTATTAATCTATTTCCAGATGAAAAGATATCACGAAACTATAAAACAAAGGAAACCCATATTACTGACTATATTAAAGAATCGTTTAAAGATTATACATGGATAACAGATAAGAAAATACAAGATGGATGTTCTAAAAGACGCCCTGATATGTTACTTGACTTAGGAATTAAAGTTTTAATTATAGAAATTGATGAAAGTCAACATACTGGTTATGAAAGTATTTGTGAAAATAAAAGATTAATGGAAATATCAAAAGATTTAGGACATAGACCAGTTATTTTTATACGGTTTAATCCTGATGAATATGTTAATGAAAATAATAAAAAAATAACATCTTGTTGGGGATTAGATAAAAAAGGATTAAGTATAATTAAAAAGGATAAGAAGATTGAATGGAAAATGAGATTAGAAACTTTAAATAATGAAATACAATCTTATATAGAAAATGAAATAAATGGTATTGATAAAACAGTGACGGTTAGACATTTGTTTTTTGATAAGAAAACTGAAGAATTATGAAAACTTAAGAAAAATCTGATTTTATAAAATTATTTAAAAACCTAAGAAAAAATAGATTTTATAAAATTATTTAAAAACCTAAGAAAAATCTGATTTTAATTTTAATTTTTAATTTAATTTAAATTTTATCTAAAAAAAAATATTTACATATAGAATTTAATATTATAAATATAATAATATAAAAATATTTATTTATTTTTAAAAATATATAAATATCAATGTATTAATGATAAGTATTTAAAATTTAATATATTAGATAATTTAAAAAATAATTTTTTAATAAATTAATAAATTTAATTCATTAAAAAAATAATCTAAGTATTAATTATATAAAAAATGACAGGGGGCCTCATGCAACTGGTCGCTTATGGAGCGCAGGATGTTTATTTAACTGGAAATCCTCAAATTACTTTTTTCAAGGTAGTATACAGAAGACACACTAACTTCTCAATGGAAGCCATCGAACAGACCTTTAACGGAACTGCCGATTTCGGTAAGAAAGTTACCTGCACTGTTTCAAGAAACGGTGATCTTATCCACAGAGTTTACTTGCAAGTTACTCTTCCACGTGTTGAAGCAACTGTTTCATCTGCCTACTTTAGATGGGTCAACTACATTGGACACTTCCTTATCAAGTCCGTTGAAGTCCAAATTGGAGGACAAAGAATTGACAAGCAATACGGTGACTGGCTCACTATCTGGAATGAACTTACTATTCCATCTGGACTTAAGGCTGGTTATGACAACATGGTTGGTAACACTGTTGCCCTTACTGGAACTGGGCTTAACAGAACTGAAGCCACTACCCTTTATGTTCCATTCCAATTCTGGTTCTGCAGAAACCCTGGACTTGCTCTTCCTCTTATTGCCCTTCAATACCACGAAGTCAAGATCGAACTTGAATTTAGACCCAAGGCTGAATGCTACGTATCTACTTCTGGTTCTCTTAACAGTTGTGGTGTATCAGTTAACGGAAATCTTGATGCTTTCTGTGTTCCATCTCTTGAATATGCTACCTTGTTTATCGACTATATCTACCTTGATACTGACGAAAGACGCAGATTTGCCCAGACCTCACATGAATATTTGATAGAACAACTCCAATTTACCGGCGACGAGAGTACGGTAAATACCAACGTGAAGGTTAAGCTTAACCTTAATCACCCAGTAAAAGAACTAATATGGGTTGTTCAGAGAGATGATGTTGTTAAACTTGGATACAACCAATGGAACAACTACACAGATGATTTTGACGCTGACTCTGGATACAACAACGTTAATAGTTCTGGTCTTCCTGATCCAAGCCAACTTGTTTTCACTAATGTTGAAGATTCTACTAACGTCTTCCCATTTGTTGGAACATCTGCACTTGATGCTGAATACCTTGCTTACCTACAACAAGCTGGTCTTCAAGTAGGTGCTGGAGGAATTAGCAACGGAACCACCAATGCCCAAATCAGAGGTGTTAACCTTCCAGCTGGTCCTGGTCCTAACGCCAATAACTTGGCACCAACTGATTTCGGAGCTATCACCACTGCAGGTGACTACTCTGACCATGCTGGTTTTGGTCCTATCAATGCTGGAAGAAACCCAGTTGTTCGTGCTAAGCTCCAACTTAACGGACACGATAGATTCCAAGAAAGACTTGGATCTTACTTCAACTTGGTCCAACCATACCAACACCACACCAACATTCCAGTTACTGGTATCAACGTCTACTCTTTTGCACTAAAGCCTGAAGATCACCAACCTTCTGGAACTTGCAACATGAGCAGAATTGATAACGCTGTTCTTCAACTACAGCTTACCCCTAAGGCAGCACTTGGATCAAAGATCCGTGTTTACGCCACTAACTACAACGTTCTAAGAATAATGAGCGGCATTAAATATGATTTTACAAATAATTCATTGTTAAAAAATGAATTTATGTCAATCACCTGTGCCGAACAGTTGGCTGCCAGTTTAGTTATTTGCATACTAAATTGGATAAACAGTGTAATGCAAATATACATGAAAACATTTATTCAAACACTAATGTTCAATGTATTATGTAACCAGCTAGTCTCAGTTTGACTATTTAATAGTTATTTTGAGGCAACATTTCTAAATTGCGGGAACTTCCTGATAGCCTTTTCTACTACTTTATTGCATGAAAGTGTAATAAATACCTGGGGTAATGACCTGAGGCATAGTAATAACGAAAAGGATTGGATAATCCGCAGCCAAGCTCCTAAGTGCACCATTGCAAGCATATGGAGAAGGTTCAGAGACTACAATGAAATGGGCTTGAAGAATTTAGCAAATTCTTGTGATAGCTTAAGGTATAGTCCGTATAATAGCAGAAATGCAATTAGTCGCATACGGGGCGGTTTAGCTTACTCAAATTAATCGTATTATACAATATTTATTATTGTATTTATACCTTATTAAAAAATATTATTGTAATAAAATTATAAAAACATATTAGTATTAATTTTCATAACTGAAAAATAAATTTATTAGATATTATTTAATAAATTTTTATACCAATCATATTTTTCAATATAATTATCATTATATTCATCTTTAAACTCTTCAATATGTAACATCACTCTACCGTTCCAATAATATTTAATCATTTCTTCAGTAATATTTTTATTATATTCTTTTGATAAATATATTGATACTTTTTTATGAGAAATTAATTTATTGTCAAAATATTTTTCATTATTAATTTTTTTTTCTTTCCATTTAAGAATCTCAATAATTTCATGAAAATTTAATGTTCTTTTTTTTTTATATATTTCTAATTTATTTTTTAATAATTTATTATTATTATAAGATTTACTATTTTTTTCTTTTATACATCTTTTAAAATTTTCATTTGTATGATAATTATTATAAACGTATTGTTTAATATATTCATTAAATTTTTCTTTAATACTCATATTCTTCAATTCATATTTTAATTTAATTTTATGATTTGAATATAGATTTTCCCACCTTTTTTTTGCCCATCTAATTTTCCACCATTCTATTATTTCATTTACTGTTCTAATATTATTTATATTAAATTCATTAATATTTCCATTTAAAAAATTTTTAGATAATTCGTTTATATATCCAAAATATATACCTCTTTTATTTCCATGAAAAATTAAATCTTCTTTATATCCAAATAATCTTGATATAAAATTAATTTTTCTCATTTTATTACTATTTGTAATTTTTTTATAATCGTCTAAATAGTATTTTTTCATAAAATGTATCATCCCTTCATATAAATAATCTGGAATTTGTGATATTCCATATCCTTTAGTATATCCTATTAATTTTAATTCTTTTAATCTATCATATTGAATAGATTTACCAAATAAAGAAGTAGTAGATACTGCAACATAATAATATCCAAACTTATTATAAAAATATTCTTCTATTTCTTTAGAGAAAACAAGAAGACTCAATAATTTACCTATATTTAAATTATGTGCAATTGGTTGTAATCCAATACATGTTGATAAACATACGATATATTTTAAATTATTTTTTTTTGTTTCTTCATTCCAACCAATATATTTATCTCTATCTCCTAAATTATAAAAATCTCCACTTAATTCTAATATACCTAAATATTTATTTGTATTTAAGTCTTTTAATAAAATTTTTATAATCCGTATATTATTTTTACTGATTGTATGCGATGATGTCATGAATTGTAAGTAATTCCAAATATCTGATAATTCATCATTATCATCACAAAATTCTATTGTTAATTTTAATTCATCTAAAATATTTTCATTTTTAGAAAAAAATATTTTATCTTTATAAAATTCTTTACTATTACTATAAGTAAAATTTTCTAAATCTTCTTTTATACTTATATTTTTTTTTTGAGTTTCTGTTTTATTATACCATTTAAATATTAAATTGTTTAAATTATCATAATCTGATTTATATTCATTATTATTTTTCATTTGTAAATACCAGTAATTAATATATTTTCTATTATTTTTTTTAAATTACTTTTTTAATAATAAATTAAAAAAAATTGATTAATAAAAATCATAATTATTTTTTATTTCAATTAATAAAATAATAAACTAAAACTAAAACTAAACAACGAAATGGATACAGAAACTGATAATAATTTTAATATAAATTTATTTTTTTCAAAAAATAATAATTTACTAATATTAAAAGAATATTCTGGTAAAATACAAAGTACTGGTAAAGATGCAAAATTAAATATTGAAAAAAATAAACATTGGATTGTTAAAGATATTGAAAATAATAATGAGTTTGTGATTTTACATTGTAATAAAAATTTTTTTTCATATATAGACGTTGATACAATTGATATAATTAATAAATTTTCAACAAGTTGGTATGTTGATTTACAAGGATATGTTACAACGAATTTAACTAAAAGTTCAAACCCATTAGATAATTTTAAAATAAATGGAAAAGGTAAACCAATCCATTTACATGCAATTATAATGAATCATTATGGGAATGGAAAAGGTCAATTGTCGGTTGATCATATTAATCAAAATAAACTTGATAATAGATTATGTAATCTTCGTTTAGCTACACAAAGTGAACAAAATAAAAATACATGTAAAAGAAATAGAAAATGTAATGCACGACCTTTACCAGATGGAATTAAACAAAAAGATATGCCAAAACATGTCGTTTATTATGTTGAATATGAAAAAGATAAAAACGGAAATAAAGTTATGAAACGAGATTTTTTTAAAATTGAAAAACATCCAAAATTAGAAAAATATTGGACAACAACAAAAAGTAAAAAAGTTACTGCATTAGAAAAACTTAATGAAGCTAAACAAAAAATATTAGAATTAGAGAAACTATAAAAATATATAAACTTATTAAAAAAATATATAAAATTATTAAAAAAATATATAAACTTATTAAAAAAAATATATAAAATTATTAAAAAAATATTAAAAATTGATAATTTATTTCAAATATATATTTAAATTACTTAATTAAATAATTAGACTAAAACAAATTTATAATGAACATTATTGAAGACAATAAACAAAAACTTGAATTATACAAAACTAAACCACTACATCCATCATATATATCTGGTTTAATAGATGGAGATGGAACAATATTTATTAGAAAAATAAAAGATGGATATCAATCTGGTATTTCACTTACACAATCTCGAACAAATATTCTTCAAATTTTACAATATCATTATGGTGGAACCATTATAAAGCCCATAAAAAATAAAATATATACGACTGATATATTCAATGAATATGGATATTATGATAAAAATAATAAAAGAAATTCATATACTCTTATTATCAGATCAAATGAATATGAATATTTATTAAATGATATTTTACAAAACATTATTCTCAAAGTAGAACAAATAAATTATTTAAACGAATTTGAAAAATATGCAAATAAGCCTGATAAAATTGATGAAAAAGAAAATTTATACAAATTATGTTCACATAAGAATGAAGAAAAATTAAATGAAACATATGATATTTCACGGTTAAATATTGAATATATTCAGGGATTATTTGACGCAGAAGGACATATATTTTTATCTTATAAAACATCAGATGATAATAAACCAAGATTTACAAAAGGTGTTTATATGAAGATAACTCAAAAAAATCATCCTAAAATTCTTACTGAAATTCAAAAGTTTTTAGGATTTGGAAAAGTAAGTGATTATAATTATTATGTAGATACTTTTGAAGATTGTCTAAAATTAACATTACTATTGAAAGATGGACTAATTATTAAATATAATCAAATATGTGCATTTGAAAAATATTTGAATACTTCATTAACAAACTCTGAAAAATATACTGATGAAATTCATTTAAAAAGAGAAGAACTTTATAAAATTATAAATTGCGAAAAACATCAAATAGAAGTTTATAATGAATGTGATTATGATAATCCAAAAGAAGGATTATTATTAAAGATTAATGAAAAAAATAAAATACTTGAAGAAGAAAATAATACAAAGAAAATAGAATTTTATCTAAAAAAATCTGAATCAATGAAAGGAGTTAATAATCCAAATTATGGTAAAGAAATGTCTGATGAACACAAATCAAAAATATCTATTACAAACTCTAAAGTAAAAAGAGGTGAAAAATATACAGATGAAATTCTAAAAGAGATATTTCAGTTAAAAGGAAAAGAACCTCAAAAAGATGTTGCTCAAAAATATGATTGTAATCGTGAGATAATTAGAAGAATATGGGCCGAAGAGATGGTTCCAACTGACCATCCCAATTATGGTAATACATCAAAAATTAAAAAAGATTTATCAGAAAAACAAGATAAAAAATCTGGTTCACAAAAAACATCTGAAACAAAGAAGACTTTAGATAATGCAGTTTATATTGAAATCATTTCATGGAAGAAGAAAAAGATAAACGGTGAAAAACTAAATGATAAATTAATACGTTCAACAAAATTAGCAGAATATTTATCGGAAAAATATAATAAAAAAGTGACAAATGATATTGTTAAGAATGTATGGTTGGGAAAGACTAAATTACACGATTTTAATTTTACGGATGATAATAGTGAAATAAGTTACGTAGAATATTTAGAAATTATTGGGAAATAAAATTGTTAATTATATCTTTTAAATTTATTATAATTTTATAATAATTTAAAAGATATGAGATTTTTTAAATAATTAAATACTTTTAAAAATAAGAGTTAAAAGTATTTAAAGAAATACTAATAATATATTTTATAATATAAAATGGATATTTTAAAAGCATTTAAACTATTAGATAAAACAATTGAAATAAATATTCAAGGAACTCTTGAGAATCCTTTATTCCAAGCAAACCAAATTTCAAATTTATTAGAAATTTCTAATATACATGATAGTATATCAGATTTTACTGATGATGAGAAAGTTATAGATTTAAGCTATACCATAAAAGGCCCTCAAAAAACAACATTTCTGACAGAAACAGGTCTATATAGATTATTGGGACGTTCAAGAAAACCAATTGCACATACTTTTCAAAAATGGATGATAAATACAATTAAAGAAATCCGAATCAATGGGTTTTATAAATTAAAGGAAGAAAATGAAGTTGATAAACAATTAATTATTCAAAACTGTGATTTAATTACACATAAACATTTAATAAAAGCATATGATCAAAAAAATGTAATTTATTTATGTAGATTAAAATATTTAGACGATAAAAAAATTGTAAAAATTGGTTCCACTCAAAATATAAAAGAAAGAATGAGTCATATGAATGGCCAATTTGATAATGTTGAAATTATAATAATTGATATTATTGAAATTAATAACTATCGTAAGTTTGAAAAATATTTACATAATAATGAATATATTAAAAATTATTATTATCCATTAATAAAAAAAGATGGATCAGAATCGAAAGAAACATATTTAGTGACTGATGATGAAATAAAAGAATTTATTAAAATTATTAATGAAAATAAAAAATTGTATCAAGACATTAATCAAAAAGACATTGAAGAAATAAAATTAAAACAATTGGAGATGGAAATTGAAAAAATGAAATATGAATCTGAAAAAATGAAATACGAATCTGAAATAAAGGATAAGAAATTGAAAGAAAAAGAATTAGAATTTGAAATGATAAAATATAAATTTGAAAATAATATATTAGAACAAAATCAAGAATTACATAATAATATATTGATTGATAATGATAATAAAATAATTTCTGATACAGAAGATAATTATTTATCTGATGAAGAATTAGATTTAACAAAAACAAATTTTCAATTAAAAGTTCGTTCAAATGGAATACGTACTCCAAAAGTATATCAATATAGTCAAGATAATTTATCAATTCCAATTAAAATATTTGATAGTCCATCAGATGTAGAACGCGCAAAAGAATTAGAACATTTACATATTTCTCCAGTTCCTCTTAGGAATTCATCTAAAAATAATACTATTTATAAAGGATTCAGATGGTTATTCCTTAATAGAACAGAAGAACTTCCATCATCTATACCAGAAACAATAGAATCTAATCACAAATCTCCTGATATTAAATATATTGCAATGATTAATATTAAAAAAACTAAAATTTTAGAAGTTTTTGCAACACAAAAAGAAGCTGTAGAAGCACGTAATATGAAATCACGTTCTTTTACGCGTGCTATTCAACAACAATCTATATCATCCGGGCATTATTGGAATTTTTTTGAAGATTGTAGCGAAGAGATGAAAAATGAATATTTATTAACAAATAAACTTCCAGAAAAATTTGTGCATACAACAGGTAAAAAAGTACAACAAATTGACCCAAAAACACATAATGTATTAAAAATATATAATTCAAATAGGGATGTTATAAAACAATTTCAAATGTCAACAATTAAATTACAAGAATGTTTGGAGACAGGTGAAATTCATAATGGTTATATTTGGAAGAAGGTTGAGTAAATGATGAAAGATAAAGATGATAAAAAATAAATAACATAAATAAATTAAATTTTATTATTTAATTTATTATTATTAACCGATTACATATATATATTATATATATATTATAAAATGGCGTTTAAAACAGAAAGTAAAGCAAAAGTAGAAGCATTCGTTAAGGAAACACATTTTCCTTTTTCAACTGCAACCTCATCAGCAACAGCAAGTGCAACAGCAACAGGTAATAACTTAAATGATACTATAGTGCTTTCAAATACCATTGCAAGTGATTTAGCAACAAAAGATGCATTTATATCAGCATTTAAAGCATTGCCTAAATCTTCGAATGATACAACAAATTATGAGTCAACTATAAATACAAGTGTATCAACTAATATTACAAACTTATTGAAAAATTCTCCTCCAAATCTTAATCCGTTTATTCCTCAAAAAAATGGCATCTACTTAGGACCTTTTTTTGAATCTATATTAGGAGGATATACAACACGGCTAAAAACAAGTGATAGGCCATGGCTTGATCAAGAAACGAATACAATTGATATATCAAAGATACCTTACGTTAATGGAAACGTATCTGCCACCTATTATAATCCGACAGGAAGCATTTTTTCTATTACAGAAGATAATAATCATCTTTATTTTAAAGGTAATGGTATACCAACTACATCATTGGGAATCTTTCCTGTACAACAAGGAACACGTGCTTATAAATGGTATTCTGCTGCCCCAGGAGGTCACAATCCAAAAACAGGAATACCTGGTTCAGACTATAGTAGTGCAGCTGCAATTGGAATAAGTCCATATATTTTTGATTTCAAAATCACTAAACATCCAAAATACAATACGATACCACAACCAATCAATTACCTAATTCTTGGAATTACACTCACAGGAACAGTTTGGCATGCAGAGATTGCCAATGATTCCAGTGGTTGGTATAATCCAGTTTCTATCTTGCCGCTGGACGAATGCTTTGGTCATCCTTATGCCGAACAGTATCATTTACACGCTTATTCTTGGAAATGTCTTCTTAGTGAAACCGACAAAAATATTTATCCATCCCCATTAGTTGGTTATGCCTTGGATGGATTTGGTATATATGGTCCATATGACAAAGATGGTAATATAATTACCAATGACCAATTAGATGAATGTCATGGTTTGACTTCTGAAGTTATGTGGAATGGAAAAATGACTAATATTTATCATTATGTTTTGAACTATGAGTATCCTTACAGTGTTGGAGCCTTTAGAGGAAATATTGACTACTCTATAGTTTTAGGAAATACAACTATCATTGATTTTGGGTGTTAATGATTTGAAAGAACATAATATTCAAGCAAAATCTACACAAAATTTTATAAAAATTAATGATATTCAAATTTATGGAGATGCAATTAGATTTATTTAGAGCACTCAACTTTCTTCCAAATGTATCTATTTGGAAGAAAGTTGAGTAAATGATGGTGATGATGATAAAAAATAAATAACATAAATAAATTAAATTTTATTATTTAATTTATTTTTATTATTAATAATATATATTTTTGGTTATTGGTTAAATAATATAGATACATACAGGTAAGAAAGTTTAAAAATCTCAGTTTTTTATAAATTATTAATTTATAAAATATTTTAATTATATTCTTTTCTAAACGAACTATATAAATATCTATATTTTTAATATAATGTTTAATTCTGAT
>Ga0214921_10006203_pt1 | contig 16493 bp, 16 predicted proteins | sample LL1505_MetaG_FD_177992 | JGI IMG/M metagenome (GOLD analysis project Ga0214921, IMG submission 177992) | Freshwater microbial communities from Lake Lanier, Atlanta, Georgia, United States - LL-1505 | ecosystem: Environmental > Aquatic > Freshwater > Lake | place: USA: Georgia | collected...
TTGCTTTGCAGCCTTGCTTCCTGAGGTCTTAATCGGAGTCGGAGTCGAGCGGTTTGCTACCTTGGCCCTTCGAGCACTCACCCCTAAAACGCCTCCAGTTTTCAGCGTCGCGCATCTTCATGCTCCCTTGGTTAGCGTAAAGGAAGAGGCAGTTCGAGTGGTCGCGATTTTGCGACAAGCCCGTACGACAACTTTCCGTCATCTCATCACAGATACCGAAAACACCCTTGTAGTGGTTGCTAGATTCCTTGCCCTGTTAGAGCTTTACCGTGAAGGGGTTTTACTCTTTGAACAGCTTTCAGCCCTTGGGGAGTTACACATCCGCTGGGTAGGCACTGATGAAGGTGAAGTGGCGGTTACGGATGAGTTTGATGAGGTTTACGTGCGAGAGGATGAAGGGTTGAAGGATGAGTAAAGGAAATGACAAGGCAATAGAGCGCTCACTAGAGGCGATCTTGATGGTGGTAGATGAGCCTGTGAACGAGATTTTGCTAGCCCAAGTCCTCGAGATACCCACTGAGGCGATTCGCGGCCATTTACAGGCCATGGCACAGGCTTACCTTGCTGAGGAGCGGGGATTTGAGCTTCGCGAAGTAGCCGGCGGTTGGCGCTTCTATAGCCACCCTGAATCTGCATCTGCAGTTGAGCGATTTGTCCTCGAAGGACAGCAAGCCAAATTGACCCAAGCCGCCCTTGAAACCCTTGCGGTGGTGGCTTATCGGCAACCGGTCTCCAGGGCTCGGGTTTCTGCAATCCGAGGTGTTAACGTCGAAGCCGTCATGAAGACATTGGTCAACAGAGGATTGGTTGAGGAATCTGGAGTTGAGGGGGAGTCTGGCGCGATTTTGTATCAGACCACTCCGTACTTCTTGGAACGGCTAGGAATCCCTTCTTTGGCTGAATTACCTGAGCTCGCCGGCCATCTTCCCGACCTAGATGCTTTGGATGAGGTACTCGATTCTTTAACTGAGTAGTTCGGGGCTTACCCTTACTCCTTATGGAACAACGCTTACAAAAAATCATCGCTGATGCTGGTGTAGCCAGCCGTCGAAAAGCCGAAGAGTTAATCACTGATGGACGGGTTTCGGTCGACGGAAGAGTGGTTCGGACCCTCGGAAGTAAGTTTGATCCGGAAAACTGTGAAGTAGTGGTTGATGGTGAGACATTAAAGAAGAAGACAACCAAGACTTACCTTGCGCTTAATAAACCTTATGGGATTTTATCCACCATGTCTGACCCTGAGGATCGCCCCAATTTAGGTGATCTTTTAGAGTCAAGAAGTGACCGACTTTTCCACGTCGGACGGCTGGATCGTGAAAGTGAGGGCTTGTTGCTACTCACTAATGACGGCGAATTGGCCCATCGGGCAACCCACCCTTCTTACGGTTTGGCCAAGAATTACTTACTGGAAGTCCTGGGTGTCCCTAGCCGCCAGGTCATGAGTGCCCTGAAAGACGGGATCCAGTTAGAGGATGGGATGGCCCGGGTTGATTCAATTAGCCTGGTCGAAGGTCAACCAGGTCGATCGGTTTTGGATATCACTATCCATGACGGCCGGAACCATGTTTTGAGACGTATGGCGGCCGAGGTCGGTCTGTCGGTGGAGCGATTAATTCGAATTGGGATGGGACCAATAAAACTAGGGCAGCTGACGCCTGGAAAATGGCGGGACATCAATGGCCAAGAATTGAATTCTCTCTTTAAAGCATTAGAGATGAAGCAGTAAAACCATATACCTTTAAATTAATAAATCGTTATTTGTCGTATCTATATAGCAATAAATTGACATTTAGTGAGAAAATTCAAAAGCAATATGTCGATAAAATATCCGTTTGAGATGGACATATACAGAAATTTTTAGCAATAAGTCGATATTGATGATCAAGGGTCTGATCAAAGTCAGTGCTTTGGAAGTATCTGGTTTAAACAATAAGTCGATATATTATTAAATTGTTTTCTATATATGACGGCAAGCCAGATGCCGCAGGGGATCTGAAAAGGGTAGAATTAGGGCATGACAGTGCGAGCCCTGCGGGGGGCAATCCAGATCGTCGGAGACGACCGGGATGAATACCTTGCCCAAATCCAGGAGCTTTTAACGGAGATACTTTCCCAAAATCAGGTGGTTCAAGAAGATTTAATTTCTATCCTCTTCACAGCGACGCCCGACTTGAAGATCGATTTCCCAGCTGTAGCTGCCCGAAAAATGGGACTGACAGAGGTTCCGCTGATGTGTGCGGTAGAGATGGAAATAGCCGGAGCACTCCCACGGACCGTAAGAGTCCTCGCTCATGCCAATTTAGAACGTCCAAGAGCCGAGATCAAACACATATACCTCGGGGGAGCGGTAGTTTTACGCCCTGATTTGGCCAAATAATGCGACAAATAGTCATTATTGGGGCAGGTTTAATAGGTACATCTATCGGTTTAGCAGCTACAAAAAACGGTCTGACCTGCACCTTTGTCGATTCAAACCCGAGAAACCAGGCCTTGGCCAATCAACTATGTGACTCTGAAGGTGTTCTGTGGGCAGATAGTGATGTGGATTTAGTAGTCGTTGCCACAACGGTTCCTGAGTTACCAAATGTTGTTTTTGAGGCATTAAATAAATATCAAAAGGCAATAGTTATAGATATTGGTAGTATAAAGACTAAAGTTCTAGTTGAGGTTTCATCAAAAGTATCAGCAAATGTCCTCTCGCGTTATATTGGAACGCATCCGATGGCCGGTAGAGAAGTAACTGGACCTGAGGGGGCGAGGAGTGACCTTTTTGAGGGTCGCGCCTGGGCTATCTGCCCAAATCAGCAAAACAAGGCTGCAGATATTGAAAGTGTGGCGAGTTTTATCCGATCTTTTGGTGCCACGCCTTACCAAATGGACAGCCAAACTCACGATGAGCAGGTTGCTCTGGTTTCTCATCTGCCACAAATACTGGCCTCGCTTCTAGCGGGAAGCTTGCATGGGGATCTCTCGTTGGCCGGCCAAGGATTGCGAGACATGGTGAGAATCGCCGATTCCGACCCGGCGCTTTGGGGTGGGATTTTGAGTGGTAATCAATTAGCCATTAAACCTCTACTTCGACAAATGTCTAAAAAAATAGATCAACTTGTCGATTTAGATTTATCTCGTGAAAGTGTGGAACGAGTAATTGCAAGTGGTGTTGTCGGTAAATCGACTATTCCAGGTAAGCATGGAGGAGTTGACCGTGACTACGCAAAGTTACCGGTGGTTATCAATGATAAACCGGGTCAATTAGCTTCGCTGTTCCAGATTTGCGGCGAAATAGGGGTAAATATTGAGGATTTAAGCATCGAGCATTCCCCAGCACAATCAACCGGATTAATCACCTTGTTCATTGCGCCTAACGATTTGTCGACATTGATCACAGAATTGACTGGAAGAGGATGGCAAGTTCATCCGTAATTTTAAATTGTTTAACCGTTTTACAGCTCTAACTACTTGTCGATATTGGGGTCAGCATGAACATTTAGGGCTGAGAGCTCTGTGGCTTATTTTGCCGGGTAAGGCAGGTTAGCCTTGGGTAGGAGATGCGCAGATTTTCGCAAAGATTTGAACTGTAAGTAATTGGGTAAGGGGGTCTGAGATGTCGGTTATCGCCATTGATGGCCCGAGCGGAGCTGGTAAGTCATCAGTCTCCAAAGGCATAGCCGTCAAAGCGGGTTGGGGTTATTTAGACACTGGGGCTTTGTACCGAGGTTTGACCTGGCTGGCTCAACAAGAAGGATTTAGCGCTTCGCGCGAGATCGCCAACTTGGTGCGGGATAGCAATTTAAATTTCAATTTGGATCCTTTAGATCCAAAGCTCTTCGCTAGAGATCCGGAAAAGAATGACAAAGTCAAAGATTTATCCGAGGTAATACGCGAAGAATTAATTACTAACTCGGTCAGCGGTGTTAGTGCGATCCCAGAAATTAGAGCTGAGTTGTTAGCTTTGCAACGAGAATTAATTGAGAAAAGCATTGCTGAATTTGGTGGCGTGGTTGTTGAAGGTCGCGATATCGGAACCACTGTTTGGCCAGATGCAGAGTTAAAGATTTTCCTTACTGCCGATGTTTCAGCACGTGCGGTTAGACGACAGGCACAGTTGAGTGAATTAGCCCAAGTGAGTGCAAACTCTGTTGCAGATTCACTTGCAAAACGCGATGCGATTGATTCAATGAGAGCCGCCTCACCATTAAGACAAAGTGAAGATCAAATCGTTCTTGATGCGACATACTTAAATCTAGAAGAGACGATTCAAGCGCTCTGGAATTTAATTGAGGAGCGAAAGTTAAATGGCTGAGAATTTAAGCGATACAAGCGATGCGGGAGAATCAAAAGATTCTAGATTGCCTATAGTTGCACTTATCGGAAGACCCAATGTTGGTAAATCAACTTTAGTTAACCGTTTATTAGGTCGCCGTGAAGCAATCATCGAAGACCATCCGGGTGTTACTCGCGATCGCGTTCGTTATGAAGCGGAATGGGCTGGTCGTTCTTTTGCATTGATCGATACCGGGGGATGGGAACCTGATTTAACTGGATTAGGTTTGAAGGTTGCGCAGAGTGCTGAAATGGCAATTGAAGAAGCTGATTTAGTTTTAATGGTTGTAGATGCAACTGTTGGCGCAATGGAAGAAGAGATGGCGTTAATTTCACATATTCGTAAAACTCATACACCAGTTTTGTTGATCGCGAATAAAGTCGATAACGCTGAAACAGAATTATTGGTTCATGAATTGTGGCAACTTGGTTTAGGAGAACCGTTTCCGGTCTCTGCATTGCATGGTCGAGGTAGCGGTGATTTATTGGACCGCGTAATAGATATGTTGCCTAAAGAAATTTTGAAATCTGAAGTAGATGCACCAAGACGTGTAGTGCTGGTTGGTAGGCCAAATGTTGGTAAATCAAGTTTACTTAATGCGATTGCAGGAACTGATCGAGCACTAGTGGATTCGGTAGCGGGCACAACGCGTGATCCCATAGATGAAGAGCTGGAGTTTGGCGGAGAGATATGGCGTTTTATCGACACTGCTGGAATTCGCAAACATGCCAATCAAGCAAGCGGTACTGAGTACTACGCAATGTTGCGAACTGAGGCGGCATTGGAACGTGCAGAGGTTGCAATTTTAGTTATCGATGCGGCTGAGCCAATCACAGATCAGGATTTACGAATCATGAACATGGTTGTTGAATCTGGACGAGCTTTAGTAATTGCGATGAATAAATGGGATTTGGTTGATGAAGATCGGCGCGAAGCGCTCGAACGCGAAAAAGACAAAGAACTCGACCAGGTTGAATGGGCCGAACGAATAAATGTTGCAGCACTTACTGGATGGCACAGAGATCGACTCGCACCAGCATTGCGCAGAGCGTTAAACGGTTGGGAAACGCGCGTACCTACATCCAAGTTGAATGCGTTTTTGGGAACATTGATTGGCGCAACACCACCGCCTGTAAGAGGTGGAAAACAACCGAAAATCCTTTTTGCAACACAACCAAGTACAGCGCCTCCGCGTTTTCTAATTTTCACAACTGGTTTTCTTGAGCCTTCTTATCGCAGATTTATTGAAAGACGTTTGCGTGAAGAGTTTGGTTTTGCTGGAGCGCCAGTTGAAGTTTCAGTTCGTGTCCGGACTTGATTAGTCGTTAGGGGGAGCGATGGCTAGTGAATCTAAAAACGATTTAAAGAATGATCCAGGTAGCGATCGAGTTCTAACTATTCCCAACGTCTTATCTCTTTTACGTGCATTAGGAATCCCACTCCTTCTCTGGTTGATGTTGGTAAAAGAGTTTGATGGATGGGCTATTTTTGTTTTAGCTATTGCTGGCATATCGGATTATGCGGATGGAAAAATAGCTCGAGCCTTTAACCAAAGTAGCAAATTGGGGGCGATGTTAGATCCTGCAGTGGATCGTTTGTATATCGCCGCAACATTAATTGCACTTACTCTTCGCGATGTTATTCCGCTATGGATATTGCTTCTTTTAATTGCTCGAGATTTATTGTTAGCAACAACTTTGCCCTCGCTTTATAAAATCGGTCACGGTCCCATGGAAGTAACTTTCCTGGGCAAGGCTGCGACTTTTAATCTGCTATATGCATTCCCTTTTTTGCTGTTGGCATCCGGCGATTCGATTTTGTCCAGATTCGCCGACTCTCTGGCTTGGGCATTTGCAGGCTGGGGGGTTGCTCTGTACGTTCTGACTGGCTTGTCTTACTTTCTCGGAGCAAGAGGCTTAATTAAAGATTCCAGATCTGAGAAACAACGATGATGGGCAATAGGATTGTGCTTAACAATTAAAGGGAGAAGAAGATGTCTGAAAATCCAATCAGCTTCCGGTACACAGCTGAGCACGAGTGGATTGAAATACGTGGAGCTGTTGCACGTGTTGGCATCACAGATTTCGCACAGGCTGCACTTGGTGACATCGTTTATGTTCAGCTTCCAAACGTGGGTCAAGTGATAAAAGCCGGAGCGGTTTGTGGGGAAGTTGAATCAACAAAAAGCGTGAGTGAAATTTATGCACCGGTCGACGGGAAAATTGTGCAGGTAAATGAGTCATTGAATTCACAACCAGAGTTAATAAATAGCGACCCTTTCAATCAGGGATGGTTGTTTGAAGTTACCGCGCCAGATAGTGAGATCTTTGAGAGGTTGCTGACCAGTGAGGCTTACGAAGAGATCACCTCCCACTGAGAAGCCCTCAAATTATCGGGACTTGACCGAGCCCCCTGCTCGACCTTAGGGTCACCGTAAAGGTTTACTTGAAGGTGACTTTTAATCAGGCTGATTGAGCGTGATTAAACTTGGGGAGGGTAAATGTCGGACACAACCGCGATTCGCCGCGACAATCCCACCCCAATTCCAACTCGTGAGTTGGAAGCGCTCACTGATGGAGATCGCGAAACATTAGCGGCGTTACCTGAAGGATGCGCTCTACTTATTGTGCAAAAAGGCCCGAACTCTGGAGCCAGATATTTATTAAATACTGAGAAGTTAACTATCGGACGTAATCCTAAAAACGAGATTTTCTTAGATGACGTAACAGTTTCGCGAGTGCATGCAACTCTTGAACGTAGTGGAAAAGGTTTCACAATCACAGACAGTGGAAGTCTAAATGGAAGTTATGTAAATGGTCAGCGCTCAGATAGTGCAGCACTGGTACATGGCGACCAAATTCAAATTGGTAAATATCGTTTGATCTACATATCAGGGGAAGGCAAGGCGTAAAGATGGCAGTTCCAGCACGCGCATATTTAAGTATCGGAGAGGTACTGGCTAAATTGCGAAACGAGTTCCCTGAAGTAACTATTTCCAAGATTCGCTTTTTGGAATCCGAAGGGTTAATCGAACCGCAACGAACTCCATCGGGGTATCGGAAATTTAGCAATCATGATCTAGATCGCCTGCGTTATGTGCTCGGCGTTCAAAGAGATCATTACCTTCCATTACGTGTTATCAAAGATCACCTAGAGGCAATTGATCGCGGTTTAGAGCCACCAGCAATACCTGGTGGAACTCCGATGGTTCCTAAAATTTCTAGCATCAACGGCGAGCGCGTAAATACCGATAGCTCAGATTTGAAACTTTCTCGTAATGAAATTTTGAGTGCTTCAGGACTCTCTGATGAACAGTTAGCTGAATTAGAGACTTATGGATTAATTACTTCAAGAGCGCGCCATTTCGATGGTGATGCACTTTCGATCGCAAGATCGGTCGCGGCGATGGCTGCATTTGGAATCGAAGCTCGTCATTTGCGTTCCTTTAAAAGCTCAGCGGATCGAGAAATTGGTTTAGTGGAGCAGGTAATTACACCTCTGCTACGCCAACGAAGTTCCGAGGCTAAAGCCAGAGCGCAAGAAGTTGAGCGAGAGTTAGCCGGATTAACACTGTCACTTCATGGAGCTCTAGTTCGTGCAGGGTTAAACCGAGCACGTTAGAGAGATCGGGCAAGAGATAGCCGGCGAGACTAGAGTGGGGACATGAAGCGTTTAGAGGTTATCGGGGTTCGAGTAGAGATGCCTTCGAGTCAACCTATTGTCTTGTTACGCGAAACTGGCGGGGATCGTTACCTTCCAATTTGGATTGGCGCAGTAGAGGCGACATCAATTGCATTTGCGCAACAGGGAGTTTTACCTCCACGTCCACTAACTCATGATTTATTGAAAGATCTTTTGTTAGCCGTTGGTTCTAATTTAGAACAAGTTGAAATTTCTGAGATTAAAGATGGCGTTTTTTATGCAACATTGAAATTAGCAAATGGAGTTGAATTATCTGCACGTCCATCTGATGCAATTGCTTTAGCTTTGCGAACTGGCAGCCCAATTTTTGGTGGGGAAGCGCTATTGGACGAGGTTGGAATTGAGATTGCGGATCAATCAGATGATGAGGTTGAAAAGTTTCGTGAGTTCCTCGATCAGATCGAACCTGAGGATTTTGTGGGGTAAAGATCCGGCGATTTCTTGATTAATTAAAAGTAAAAACTCTTTCTACTTTCAGGTATTCGGAGTACGGTCGCAATGTGCTGGAATACCGAGTTACCTTGCTTCTGCGAACAAGTGCGGCCCTTCTGGCGTTGAGCGCTTTGGCTCTGCTAACCCGCCCAGGTACTGCAATTGGGCTCCTAGGTTTAACCTCAAGTAGAGAGTTAGAGTGGGGTTTTCGCCTGGTTGGTCTATTAGGCGCCACCTTGGCCGCGCTAATGACTTTAGTTGCGGCATTCCTGGGTGAACGGGCATTGCGGCAATGTGCGGCGATTTTGATGCTTACAAGTGTGAGCTTTGCAATCCTGTTGCTTTTTTCGCCGGGGGGATGGAGCTTGTGGCTCCTTCTCCTGGTCATTCTTGAATTGGGCCTTGCTGCTGGATATTTCTTTGCGCTCAAAGGTCGCAGACGTAATCGCTGACGCAAACCCTAAACCATTACTTTAACTTCACCGTGTTGGTGATTGATTCAAGGTGGGACAGGATTTACTCTTAACCCACCTGCTTCCCCAGGTATAACAGGTCATCAGGAGTTAAAAGTGGCGCATTTAGAAGAGACCAGCCAACCCGGTTATCGGGGCGCAATTGCCTGTTCAGCAGCGGGAATCTCATATCGCCAGTTAGATTATTGGGCACGGACTTCTCTGATCGAACCAAGTATTCGCACCGCGACGGGTTCCGGAACTTCTCGGCTGTATAGTTTTAGAGATATTTTGGTTTTGAAGATTGTTAAGAGATTGCTTGATACTGGAATCTCACTTCAAAATATTCGTACAGCGGTTGAACACCTTCGCGGCGCCGGTACTGCTGACCTGGCCAATTTAACTTTGATGAGTGATGGTGCATCCATTTATGAATGTGCCAGCCCAGATGATGTAATCGACTTACTAAAGGGTGGACAAGGCGTTTTTGGAATCGCTATTGGTTCGGTTTGGCGCGAGGTTGAGGGATCACTTGCCGAACTTCCAAGTGAAAATCTGCCTTCGCAAGAGTCAAATGATGAACTTTCGGCACGTCGACGACTCAAAGGCGCTTAAGCACTTTTAAACGGGAATACCGCTCTCACTTCGCCTAATCTGCACCTATAAACCGATGGGGTTTGGGTCTTTAGGGGAGAAGTAGATGGCTAGCGTAGATAGAGCAGATAGTTTCGTTGATCGCCACATAGGACCTGATGTTGCTGCAACAAATCAAATGCTTGAATTTTTAAATTTTAAATCTACGGAAGAACTAATTTCAGCGGTCCTGCCAACATCTATTGCTGCACAACTTGATAATGCGAATTTGCCAAAATCAGCTAGTGAAGTAGAAGTAATTTCAGAGTTACGGGATCGCGCGAAGTTAAATAAGAATCTAACGTCGATGATTGGGCTTGGTTATTACAACACCATCACTCCCGCTGTCATCAAGCGCGGTGTTCTAGAAAATCCAGCCTGGTACACCGCATACACTCCTTATCAACCTGAAATTAGTCAGGGACGATTAGAAACTTTATTTTTGTTTCAAACTGTAATTACCGATTTAACTGGACTTTCAATTTCAAATGCGTCGATGCTTGATGAACCAACGGCCGCTGCGGAAGCAATGGGAATAGCCAGAAGAAGTTGGAGTGGTGAGGATGAAGCGCCGTTTTTGATCGATAGAGATACACACCCACAAACGATCGCCGTGATCGAAACACGTGCATTGCCGCTGGGAATTAAAATCGAATTGATTGATATCGCCCAACCAATTCCACGTGGTTTTGGTCTCCTTATTAGTTATCCGGGAAGTACCGGCGCTCTACGGAATCCAGCTCGTGCAATTGCTGAAATAAAAGAACATGGTGGTTTAGCAATTGCTGCAACAGATTTATTGGCTTTAACACTGCTCAAAGCACCGGGGGAGTGGGGTTTTGATGCAGCAGTTGGATCGGCGCAAAGATTTGGTGTTCCGATGGGATTTGGCGGTCCTCATGCCGGATTCCTTGCAGTACGAAATGGATTAGAGCGCACAATGCCGGGCAGATTAGTTGGTGAGAGTGTTGATGCAAATGGTGCTCGCGCTTATCGCTTAGCTTTGCAAACAAGAGAGCAACACATCAGGCGTGAGAAAGCTACGAGCAATATTTGCACTGCACAGGTTTTGTTAGCAAACATCTCTGCTTTGTATGCGATGTGGCACGGCCCACGCGGATTAGAAGCAATTGCTGAGCGCGTTCATTTCTATACCGCTCTGTTAATTGCGAATTTCAAAGCGAGTGGTTACTCCGTTGTTACTCAATCGTATTTCGACACCTTTACCGTCCAAACCGAGTCCGGTACACAAGCGCAATTACTAGTTAGCAAGGCACTCAGTGCAGGAATAAACATTTTCCTACGGAGTTCGGATTCGATTTCAATCTCACTCGATGAAAGTACAACGATTGAAGATTTGATAAAGATATCAAGCGCTTTAGGTCTAAAAGCACAGAATCAAGAATCACTTGAGCTGTTGCAAACCGTCATTGATGAAACCTTTGCCGAGGATTTTTTACGAACAACTCCGTACCTCACAAATAAAATCTTCACTAGCAAACGTTCTGAAACTTCAATGATGAGATATTTGCGATCTCTGGCTGACAAGGATCTTGCGTTGGATCGAACAATGATTCCTTTAGGTTCTTGCACTATGAAATTAAATGCAGCAACCGAGATGGAATCAATAACTTGGCCAGAATTTGCCAACTTGCATCCATTTGCTCCCGCTGACCAAAGCAAAGGTACGCGTTCAATAATTTCTGATTTACAAAAATGGTTGTGTGAGATCACTGGATACGATGCGATTTCATTGCAACCAAATGCTGGAAGCCAAGGGGAGTTTGCAGGTTTACTTGCAATTCGTAAATATCATTTAATGCAAGGAAATACCGCAAGAGATATTTGCTTGATTCCCTCAAGCGCTCACGGCACAAATGCAGCTAGTGCTGTGATGGCAGGAATGAAAGTAGTGGTTATAGCCTGTGATGAATTGGGTAACGTCGATCTTGCAGACTTGAAAGCAAAAATCGCAACGTATGAAGATTCATTGGCAGCATTGATGGTTACCTATCCATCAACTCATGGGGTTTTTGAAGAAGCAATTGGAGAGATCTGTGCAGCAGTCCATGATGCAGGTGGTCAGGTTTATGTGGACGGCGCAAATCTAAATGCGTTAGTTGGTTTGGCTAAACCTGGAAAATTTGGCGCCGATGTTTCGCATTTAAATCTCCACAAAACTTTTTGTATTCCTCATGGCGGGGGAGGACCAGGTGTAGGTCCAGTCGGAGTGCGGGCACATTTGGCTCCTTACTTGCCCTCACATCCTTTCGATTCAACTGCCGGTCCGAATACAGGAGTTGGACCAATTAGTGGCGCACCATTTGGTTCTGCTGGAATTTTGAATATTCCATGGGCTTACATTCGATTAATGAGCGCTGAGGGATTGAAGAACGCTACGAGCATTGCAATTGTCTCTGCGAATTATTTAGCAAAATCTTTGAACCATGCTTACCCAGTTCTTTATCGGGGTAAATCAGATTTAATCGCACACGAGTGCATTATTGATTTGCGTCCGTTAACTAAGATCAGCGGTGTAAGTGTGGATGATGTTGCAAAACGATTGATGGATCATGGTTTCCATGCCCCTACAGTCTCTTTCCCTGTTGCTGGAACATTAATGATTGAGCCGACTGAGTCAGAAGATCTCGTGGAATTAAATAGATTCATTAATGCGATGCTTTCAATCAGAGCCGAGATCCAACAAGTAATTGATGGAAAAATGACGATTGAACAATCTCCATTGCGTTCGGCTCCGCATACTGCGCAAACTCTTCTGGGGGAGTGGAATCACGTTTACTCTCGTGAGATCGGTGGATTTCCAAATGGCCTCCCCGACAAAGAATCCGAACCAACTGAACCAATAGATCTGCCAAATAAATATTGGCCTCCAGTTGGTCGAATAGATGGAGTGCATGGTGATCGAAATTTGATTTGTTCTTGTCCGAGACCGGAAGAGTTGGCTTTTCAGAGTTAAGTAAATTCCATTGAATTAACGAACGGAGATCTGAATATGTCGCAATCTGCGAATAGCACGAAGATCTCCTTTGATTGGGTCGAAATTCCGGCTGGAGAATTTCTGATGGGAAGTAATCCGATTGAACCAATTACTTCTTACCCCGACGAGTCGCCCCAACACCAGATTGATCTTGAAGAGTTTTTTATCAGCGCAAAACCAATTACAAATGCGCAGTACGAAAAATTTGTTGCGAGTACTGGATATAAAAAACCTGGTCATTGGATCGGGGGAGTAGTTCCACCAAAAAAAAAGGAACACCCAGTCACTTATATTGATTGGGACGATGCCAATGCTTTTGCAAATTGGTGTGGAGTATCTCTGCCAAATGAAGCACAGTGGGAAAAAAGTGCGCGAGGTAGCGATGGTCGATTATTTCCTTGGGGAGATGAAGAACCAACCAAAGAAGATGCAAATTTTGGAAATGCAATTGGAGATACAACTGAAGTTGGAATTCATAAATCAGGGGTGTCAATATTCGGAGTCTTAGATCTTGCTGGAAATGTTTGGGAGTGGACATCATCAATACATCGGGAGTATCCATACAACTCAAATGACGGACGCGAAGATGTAAATATTTGGGGAGCAAGAGTTGTTCGGGGTGGAAATTATTTAAGTGCAGCAAAAAACATTCGTTGCGCAGATAGACACTCGATTTATCCAACGGCGAGAGATATTTACATTGGTTTCCGAGTCGCAACTAAAGATCTATCGACAGTAAAAAAAGATTGTGAAATTAATTTCGAATGGCAAAAAATACCAGCCGGAAAATTTCTGATGGGGAGTGGCCACACGCAAACCGAAAAAGAGTTGCCCGATCCGGAGTATTTCGGCGTATCCAAACATGGCGCTAATCGTCCGGCTGACTTCGACAATGAACTTCCGCAACACAAATTATTTTTGGACAAATTTCAAATATCAAAAACTCCAGTAACAAACGCGCAGTACGAAATTTTCACGAAAGCAACGAGTTATCCAGCTCCAGGACATTGGCCCGAGGGAGTAGTGACACCAGAAATCGCAAACCATCCGGTGGTATACGTTGATTGGGCAGATGTTCAAGCATTTTGTACTTGGGCCGGAGTTGCTCTTCCTAACGAGCCGCAGTGGGAGCGAGCTGCCAGGGGGATAGATGGTCGGATTTGGCCTTGGGGAAATACTCCACCCACCAAAGAGTTAGCCAACTTCGGGCAGTCCGACAAAAACGGTCGAACAAAGGCTGTTGGTTCATACCCAAATGGGGCATCGCCGGAAGGCCTTTTGGATGTTGCCGGGAACGTCTGGGAGATGGTTGGAAGTGCATACCGGCCGTATCCATATCAGGCCTCAGATGGTCGGGAAAAGTTAGATTTACCCGAGGAGTATGTTCTGCGAGGCGGGTCGTTCTACAGCCCACACGGACGGTATTTGCGGACAACTGCGAGGAGTATGAACTATCAATTCCGACGTAGGGACCACATTGGTTTCCGGGTAGTTCAGGCTTAATTTAGGTCTTTTCTACTTGACATAATGTTGCTTATCGGCGAAATACTACGCTCAAAGGGCCAGAATTTGCCCCCAATTTAGGGTTCACAGCAGGTATCCGCGGCTAGCCATTTCAGCGGTAATTGCTCCCGGATTTTGCTCCAAATACTGGTTCGGAGTTGCATTTTGAATCACAGATTTCGCGGCGATAAATCCAGCAGCTTCACCCATAGGAACTGAATTTCCAGTTACCCGGTATGACGCATGCGCATAAAAATCTCCGGAAACACAACGTCCGGCCATCATTAAATTGTCGACATCGGCGCTGATCAATGACCTGGCCGGGATTTGATATGGCTTGGTAGTTAGACCTGCGTTGTATGAGGTTGCTTCTTTTTCTCCGGCCGCTTTCTCATCCTTTTTGTTTACCGAGTGCAGGTCAACTGGAAGGTGAACTAGGCAGATTGCGTCTTCAAATTTGGCGCCATTTTGAAGGTCAGTTACCGATAACTTGTAGAGACCATTTAACCGCCGACCTTCGCGTAAACCAATGAAATTTGCGGTTTGAACCACTCGGGCTTGGCTCCATTCGGGATCTTGGCGAATGTTGGCTATGGCTTTGAAAACTTCTTCCCTGGCTTCAATGGTCGCACGCGTAATTCCCGAATTATCGTCATGCGAAACCGAGTATTGATGGTTTAAGAAAACCGCTGCCAAATTCGAATGCGGCAATCTCACAAATACTGGTCTTCGATACGAAAGCTCCGAACCGTAACTCGCAAATTTGTGATGCAAAGCAATCTTCGCCTCTCCTTGCAAAGTATTTTGCATTCCTTCCGGAAATCCACTGATGATTGCAACCAAGGTTGCGGGTTGCACTTCCCCACTTTGTGGATGTCCAACTTCATAGGATGCACCTGCAAAAAATCCAAGGTCACCATTTCCGGTTGCGTCGATAAATTGCTTAGCTGCAATTGCGCTGCGACCGGAATTATTTTCAATCACAACGTGCGTTATTGAACGATCCTTAACAAATGCATTTACAACTCTTGAATGGTATTCGACATGAATTTTTGCGTTGGTTGCTAATTTCTCCAAGACAAATTTCATAGCTTCGCTGTCGTAGGTCCAATCTGAATCCCCAATGTATGAACTGCCGTTAGGAGGATGTGGGGTATGTAAATAACCGTTAACACTTTTTAGTTCAGCAACGATTTCATCCAAAATTCCAGATTTACCGTGTGCATCCAAAATATATGAAAGTAATCCTTGAGTCCAAACTCCCCCTAGTGCTCCGCCGAGTTCAATTAAAGTTACCGAGACACCACTTCGAGCAGCACTAAGAGCGGCTGAGAAGCCAGCAGGCCCTCCCCCGGCCACTACCAGATCAGCTTCACGCGTCACCGGAAGAGAATGCTCGGACTCTAAAATTTGATCAAGCAAAGTTCATCTCCAACTTTTAAACAAAAAAGTAACGCCCAAACCTTTTGGCTTGAGCGTTACTTTCAATTAATTACTTGACTATTTAGTATCTGTGATATCCCGAAGTTCAGTCCAGATGTTACGTGCTGCTTGTTCTGGAGTGATGGTTTCGTTCAGTGCTTTCTGGACGTTTGGAAGGATTGTGTTGATCTCCCAGTTCTCGACACCTGGGAAGGTGTATGAGGTCCAACCAATTTTAAGAGCATTTTCAGCTGTACGGAAAGCTGGTGTCTTCTGAATAAATGGATCAGCTGATGCACCAGTAGCCGTTGGCCAGTAACCAGTTGCTTGTAGGAAATCAACCTGAGCTTTCTTGCTTGCCCAGTATGAGATCCATTCAAAACCAGCATCCGGATTTGTGGTTCCCTTGAAAAGACCATTTCCTAACGGAGAAACGTTTGTCATTTCAGCTTTAGGACCCTTTGGATAATTGAAGGTCTTAACTTCAAGTTCGGCTTTTAGTGGTGTGGTGATTTCTACATAAGAACCGGTGTGATGCAAGATCATTGCAGTTCCGCCAGCTTTAAATGAGCCCATGAACTGGGCGTAGCCATCACTTGCTGCTGTAGGTGGGATGCACTTGTCTTTAGTTCCGAGACGTACCCAGAAACGTAGGGCGTCTACTGCGGCATCTAATTCTAAAGTTGCTTTGCGGGTCTTTGGATCGTAGATCGGACCGTTAAATGCATGTAGCAATTTGGTCACGAATCCGCCACCGCCTGCGCCACCGCGTAGACCAAATCCGTAAATTTTCTTATCTGGATTTGTTAGTTCGATTGCGGCTAAGCGGAACTCTTCTAGCGTTGTAGGAACTTTTTTAATTCCTTTTGCTGCGAAGAAATCTGGACGATAGTAACCCCAGTCAATGAACGCAAATACTGGAAGTGCGTATTGGCTGCCGTTTAGCGCAAGTGCATTGTTAACAGTTGCAGGATTGTCAGTGAAGTCTGGCCATGCTTTTGCACGTGCGGTTAAATCAACCAATCCG
>Ga0214921_10006204_pt1 | contig 16491 bp, 25 predicted proteins | sample LL1505_MetaG_FD_177992 | JGI IMG/M metagenome (GOLD analysis project Ga0214921, IMG submission 177992) | Freshwater microbial communities from Lake Lanier, Atlanta, Georgia, United States - LL-1505 | ecosystem: Environmental > Aquatic > Freshwater > Lake | place: USA: Georgia | collected...
TTCAGTAATGGGCGACACTTTTAATTACTTTCAACCTTATCAACCATTAAGTTTTGACAGAGCTGAGGCAATTACAATTCCTTCAGTACAACAAGCAAGAAACATTATTTGCGGAATCATTAGCGGTATGGATTTAAATACTTATTCAAAGGCAAGTGGCGAGGAAATACCTAACTTGCCTTGGGTAAATCAATTAACTAAAAATGCGCCAAACAATGTAACTCTTAGTTGGATTGTGGATAGCCTAATCTGGTATTCCGTCGCTTATCTAAAAATTGAGGAAATTTATCAGGACGACCTACGACCTGCGCGGTTTGAATATGTTGTTAACTCAAGAGTTACTGTTGAATTGAATAACAACAACACGCTAGTCAAAACCTATCATGTTGACGGTAAACCTGTACCAATGGAGGGTGTTGGTAGTTTAGTTACAATTCAAATTGGTAAAGACGCATTACTTACTTCAGGTGCAAGAATACTTAGAGCAGCTGCCGATTTAGAAAGAGCTGCTTCAGTTGCAGCATCCACGCCAGTTCCAAGTGGAATTTTGAAAAATAATGGCTCTGACATGGGTGAAAAAGAAGTTGCTGGATTATTAGCTGCTTGGCGTCGCGCTAGAGAAACAAGATCAACTGCATACTTAACTGCAAGTTTAGAATATCAACCAACTGCATTTTCTCCTAAAGACATGTTATATGTAGAAGCTATCCAAAGCAGTTGCGCTCAAGTGGCAAGATTATTTAACATTGACGCATTTTATTTAAATGCAGATCAAAATGCGTCCATGGTTTATCAAAACATATTAGATAACCGACGCCAGCTTGTTTCCTTTACTCTTGCACCTTACCTTCAGGCAATAGAAAAAAGATTTAGCATGGACGATCTAAGTCCAATGACTCAAGAAATTCGTTTTGACATTGATTCAGGTTTCTTGCGTACTGACCCAATGGAAAGACTTGCAGTTGTTGAGAAACTATTACAACTGGAATTAATAACAGTAGATCAAGCAAAAGAAATGGAGGATTTAAGCCCAAATGGAAATAATTAATTTTAGTGCAGATTTAGAGGCTTCAGAATCTCGGAGAATTATCGCTGGCAAGATTGTGCCGTTCGGTAACGAAATTGGTAATACAAGTGCAGGCAAGGTTGTATTTGAGCAAAATTCTATTCAAATAGATGACCCAAAAAATGTAAAATTACTTTTAGAGCATGACCCTAAAATGCCAATTGGTCGCATGAAAAATGTTACCGAGGATTCAAATGGTATTTATGCAGAGTTTAAAATTTCTAATACAACAAGAGGCACTGATAGCTTAATTGAGGCGAGCGAGTCGCTTCGTTCGGGTTTGAGTGTTGGAGTTGAAGTTATTAAAGGAAAAAATAAAGACGGAGTTTATCGCGTAACCGCGGCTCGTCTAATTGAAGTTTCGCTAGTACAGGCAGCCGCTTTTCAAACTGCCGAAGTAACTAGCGTTGCTGCGTCTGAAAATACAGAGGCAGTTTCAACCGAAACCAAAACAGAAATAGAGGAAATTGTGGATAACACAACAACCGATACACCTGTTGCGACCGAGGTAGTAGAAACCCCAGCGGTTGAAGCTTCTCGCCCAACAGTAACAGCGGCGGTGTATACAACACCACGCGTTGCACCAATGACTTCATCTCAATATCTTGAGAACTCAATTAAAGCAGCAATGGGTGACGATTCAGCTCGTCAACTTATTCTTGCAGCCGATTCAACAACTTCTACAAATACAGGTCTTACATTGCCACTTCACATGCAGGAATTTGTAACAACTACGATTTCAGATAGACCAGCGGTGGATAGCGTAAGCCGTGGAGTTTTACCTGCAAGCGGTCTTAGTTTTACAGTGCCAAAACTTTCAGTAGCCCCAGCGGTTGCCGAAGTAAATGAAGGCGCAGCAATGACAAATGCTGAAATGGAATCAAACTACCTAACAGCTTCAGTGGTTAAACTAGCCGCAAAAAATGAAGTAACTTGGGAATTGCTTGACCGAAGCTCACCAATTTTTTATGATGAGTTAATTTCAGAGTTAAATAAAGCTTACGCTAAAAAATCTGATCAATTAGTCTTGCAGACAATTGTTGCCGACGGTACTGCCGCTGCAACAACAGCTGCAACAGCCGCAGGTTTCCAATCATTTATTGCAACTGAGGCTGCCGCTGCTAAAAAAGCAACAGGTTCTTTTGCTAGAAACCTAATTGCTTCAACAGATGTTTGGGCAGCAATCATGGGCTATGCAGATAGCACAGGACGCGCACTTTATACAGCTTCAAATCCTACAAACGCTTCAGGTAATGTTTCAGTTTCAAGTTTGACTGGACAAATTTTGGGTACAAATCTTTATGTTGACCCTTATGTTGCTGCTAGCGGTTTCATTGATGATTCTTGTTTCTTAATTGTTCCAGAAGCAATTACATACTACGAATCACCTGTTACAAAGCTTCAAGTACAACTTTCCGATAATGGAAAGATTTCAGTTCAGATTTATGGTTACGCTTCAGTGCTTACAAAAGTTGCTGGCGGAATCCGCAAGTTTAATTTAACCTAATTAGTTAAATTGCTAACTGTTAAGGGGTGTTGGAAGCCTTCACCCCTTAACTCTTAAAGAAAGGTAGTTATGGCAGCCACATTTTGTACTGAAGCCGAGTTAAGGGCAAACCTTTCGTTGGGCAGCCTTTATACAAGCGCAACAGTTGAGGAAACCTGCCAAGCTGGAGAAAACATTATTAAATCTTATTTGTGGTTTAATAAAGCTTATGTGGCAGCAACAAAATTAGAAAGCCTAACAGCAACAATAACAACCGCTGAACCACATGGTTTTAATGTTGGAGAAAGTGTTGTTATTTCAGATTCAGGTGCAGCTTTTAACGGAACTTACACAATTGTTTCAGTAACGGATTATGTTTTCACTTACACGGTGGCTTCAGGTGCAGATCAAAACGATCATTTAGTTAGACCTTACGGAGTAGTAACAGGCGCATTTCACGGAACTGTTTACAGTTCTGTACCCGAAATAAAGTTGGCAACACTTATGGTTTGTACTGAAATTTGGCAAGCCAAACAAGCTGCTAACGGCGGCGCATTAGACCCTAACTTTCAACCTTCACCTTTTAAAATGGGTTCAACTTTAATTGCTAAAGTTAGAGGCTTAATTGCGAACCACTTAGCGCCCAATGGACTAATAGGCTAATGACAGTTGCCGTTACAACTCTCAGAGCCTCAATAAAGTCCGCGCTAACGAACGCAGGGGTGTGGGATACATTTAGTTATGTACCAGCCACACCCACTGCTAATAGTGTTGTACTTAGGTATGCAGACCCAATGCTTGAGCCTAGTAACAATCAATATAATGTTGGTGCAAAAGCAAACTTTACAATAACTTGCATAGTACCAATGCTGGACAATCAAGCGTCTTTAATAGCATTAGAGGAAATGGTTTGCGCTGTCTTTTTGAAGTTAGTTGCCTCAACCATTAAGTTTAATGTTGAAAGCGTATCTGCGCCCTCAGTATTGCAGGAAGCTCAAGAAATGATGGTTTCCACAATTAACATAAGCACACTAACAACTTGGAGTTAAACAAATGACACTTACAGACGAGGATATTGCCTTTCTTAAAAAGATCGGACAAGAAGTACCGCAAGACAAGCCAAAACCACAAATCACTAAGAAAGACGAGGAATAACTAATGGCAACATTTTTAAATAACAAAGTTGGGTTCAAGGTTGCGACCGTTGACCTATCTAGTTATGTACAATCTTTTGTATTAAACCGTGTACTTGATAGTATTGAGATCAGTGCAATGGGTGATACAGCTCACAAATATACTACTGGATTAGCAGCTGACACAATCACTGTTACCTTCCTAAATAACGACATTGCTACCGGTGCAGGTTCAGTTCGCGCAACCCTTCAGGCTGCATTTGGAACAACTGTTGCTTTCGTAGCACTTCAAGACAGCGGTTCAGCAGTTTCAGCAACCAACCCATTGTACACAGGTACAATTTTGGTCAACGACTTAACCGATATTAATGCGCCTTCTCCAGCTGATATTGCTACAATTGATATCACATTTACCTGCAATAGCAAAACAACTGTTGCAACAACAGGTACTTTCTAAACAAAGGAAAAAATGATTAAACTTAAAATAACCAAGGCTTCAGGTGAAGTTTCAGAATATGAGATTACACCTGCTATTGAGTTTGCATTTGAATCACATTTTAAAAGCGGATTTTATTCTCGTTTCCGAACTGAGGAAAAGCAGAGTGATGTATACTGGTTGGCTTGGGAATCTGAAAGGCGCAATGGTAAATATCCTGCGCCTTTTGGAGAATCCTATTTAGAAACTCTTGCGAAAGTAGAGATTCTTGACGCTGACTCCCCAAATGGATAACGCGGGATTCCTTCCACTACCTTGTTGCTAGGTTAGCAATTACAACAGGACTTCCGCACCAAACTTTTATTGATATGGACAGAGATTTGTTAAGGGCTACCTTGGCAGTTCTTAAAGACGACGCAAAGGCTAGGGAAAATGCCAACAGAGGTAAAAGGGTTAATAGAGCTTAAGAAAGCTCTTAAAGACTACGCCCCTAACCTTGCTACGCAATTAGATGACCAAATGGGTCTTGCCCTTGGTGGCGTAGTTAAAAAAGCACAATCATACGCCCCAGCGGTTTCACCTTTAAGCAATTGGAGTTACAGAAAACGGTCTGAGAAAAATGCAGAAGGTAAAAGAAAGTTTCCTTTGTACAACTCTGCAAGAGTAATTAAAGGTATCCAATACAGCGGAACGCCACGCAAAACCAATAGAAACGGTTTTAAAGCAGTTTATTACATTATTAACAAATCAGCTGAAGGTGCAATCTATGAAACAGCTGGTAGAAAAAATCCTAATGGTCAACCTTGGGTTGGTTCAAAGGGTGACCCAAACGATCACACTGTTAGCCACTCAAATAATCCCAACGCGGGCAAACAATTTATTCAAGCGTTTGGCGCGATATATCAAGGCAACATTGAAAGCTCAACAAAGCGTGGGCGTTACATGAAAGGTCGGTTGATCTTTCGGGCTTGGGCTGAGGACGGAGGCAAGGCTAATGCAGCTGCTTTAACTGCTATTTACAATGTCAATGAACAATTTAAAAGAAAACAATACTTTAAGAAGGTCACTCTATGAGCATAGTAATTGATATTGCCGCACAGTTCACTGGCAAAAAAGCATTTAGTCAGGCTGAAAATGCAGCTGACAAACTAGGTAGATCAGTTAAACATGCTCTTATTGGCGTAGGCGTAACGGCGTTTGCTAAGTCTGCAATATCCGCTTTTGCTGCTAACGAAAAGCAATTAGCCACATTTAAAAACTCACTTAGAACAATTGGATTTGAGTTTGCAACAAATGACTCATTAGCATTTTTAAACAGTCTTAAACTTCAATATGGTGTTGCTGACACTCAGTTAATCCCAGCGTATGAGCAACTGCTTACAACTACACGCAGTCTTGCAGCTTCTCAGAATCTTACAAATGTTGCTTTAGACATTGCTGCTCGCCAAGGTATTAGCGTAACTGAGGCAGCCGACGCATTAAGCAAGGCTTATTTAGGTAATACAAAAAGCGTAGGCGCACTTGGTTTAGGCATAAGTAAAGCCACTCTTGCTTCAGGAAACTTTGCTGAAATATTAAAAGAAATTACAAATGTTACCAAGGGTGCTGCTTCTACCGCAGCCGATACTTTTGCTGGCAAACTTGCTAGAGTAAAAGTTGCTGCCGATACAGCTAAAGAAAGCATTGGCGCAGGTCTTGTTGAAGCATTAATGCAGATTACTAAATCAACAGACATAGAAACATTGCAAGGCAAGATCATTAATTTTGGCAACACTGCGGCTGAAACATTAGGCAATCTTGGCAAAATAATTTCAGACAACATAGTTTTAATTAAAGCATTTGGGGCTTTGTTATTAACCGCATTTGCAATTAATAAAATAGCAGCGTTTATTATTGCTCTTGAAAAGGTTGTTAAAACCGTAGTTATGTTAAGAAACGCTGCATTAGCAGCGGCGGCAGCTGAGATGTTTATGCTTAATCCTCTTGCTGGGGCTGTAATGACGGCTGGCATGTTTGCAGCAATTGGTTTATTAATTAAGGGTGTTGACGCAATCAGTAACTCAGCTGATAAAGCAACACAAAATCTAACCAATCTGTTTAGTGCAGGTAAAGCTCTTGGAGTTGGCGGAGATCAAGGTGGTGCTGCCAAGTATGCTGAAGGTGCAGCAGCTAGAGCTGCTAAAGACGCTAAAGACGCTGCCGCTGCTCAATTAAAAGCAACTAAGGCTCAAACCAAGGCTATTCAAGATCAGGCTAAATTAAAAAAGGCAAGCACCTTATTTGATATGGACACAATTCAAATAATGGCTGCCCTTCAAAATAAACTTACTGAGGACGAAAAACTTAGACTTTCTTTACAGCTTGCATTACTTCAAGGCAATGCAAGTGAAGCTGAAAGACTTGGCAAACAACTTGCTATTTCACAATTACAAACTACTAACCTTGCGCAAGCAATCGCTAATATACCTATGGCTTTAAATCCTTTTAAAGGTTGGGGTTCTGAAATTGACAACTTACTTGCTAAGTTAATTGAGATGTATAGACTTTTGCAAAACCCACCTACACAACCAACTAACCCAAATAATCCACCATTGCCAATTTTAGACCCAAATCATTATGACGCAGCTGGCAGATATATTGGAACTCCATTTGGTCAAGCTGGTTCAAATGTAAGCACTTTTATTGGCTCACAAGGCGGTTATGATATGGCTGCCAATTATGTAGGAACACCATTTGGTCAAGCCCAAACACCAGCCCCAATAACAAACATTTATGTAAATGGTGCTACTCAACAATTACTAAATGAATTACGCAATGGATTGATTGATTCCTCAGCTTCAGGTTCATTTAGCACAATCAATTCTCCAGCAGGTTAATTGTGGCTTTACCTGTATTAAATGTAAGTTTAAACTTCAATTCGGGTGCAGTTTTTGGTAATCCATTTACCATTGGCGACCCTGTTAACGGTGTACTAGGCGTTGGTATATTGGGCGACGGTTCTGCCCCTGCCTTGGTTATTGATTTAACAGATGTAACTAGAAATATAACAATTAGTCGTGGCAGAAACATTGGACGGGACATATACGAAGCAGGTACTTGCACTGTCAGGATTTACGATCAAACAGGACGATTTAATCCTCAAAACACTTCAAGCGATTTATACCCCAATTTAACACCTTTAAGAAAAATAAGAATATCAGCTACATACGCTGGCAATACATACTACCTATTTAGTGGTTATACAACAGATTATGTTTATTCTTATGACCAAGCCGAAAATGTTTCTTATGTTGATATTAATGCAAGTGACGCTTTCAGATTATTGAATCAAGCGGTAGTCAGCACGGTAACTGGTTCAAGTGCTGGACAAGATACAGGAACAAGAATTGGCAAGATTTTAGACACCGTACAATTTCCAAACTCTATGCGTACCATAGATACTGGCAACTCTCTGACTCAAGCTGACCCAGCAACAAGTAGAACTTCTTTATCAGCTATTCAAAACTGTGAGTTTTCAGAACAAGGTGCTTTTTATGTATCACCTGAAGGCAATGTTATTTTTAAGAACAGATCAAACACAATAAGTTCAGCAGGCGGCACTCCAGTTGCTTTTAATCAAAGCGGTGGAATCCCTTACAAAAATCTTGTTTTTGCTTTTGACGATAAACTCATTGTTAATACAGCTAACATAACTAAAATTGGTGGCACTAAGCAAACCTACATAAACTCTGGCAGCGTTGCCCAATACTTTCCACATGCAGTTACTTACTCAGATTTAGTTATTGATACCGATACAGCTGCGGCTAATATAGCTGCCCTTTATGTTTCAACAAGAGAAAGTACAACAATACGCATTGATAAAATGACTATTGATTTAAATGACCCTAATGTTCCAAACGGTACAATTTTAGGTCTTGATTATTTTGACAATGTGTTAATTACAAATATACAACCTGACAATTCTACAATTACTAAAAACCTTCAGATTCAAGGCGTTGCTTGGGATATAAGTCCTTCACGCTTTTTAGGCACATTTGTCACCCTCGAACCCATAGCAGACGGCTTCATAATTGGAAGCAGTTATTATGGAATCTTAGGTGACGATATTTTGTCATATTGACGATATAATAAGACACTAAGGAGAAAAACACATGGCTACTGGCTTTCCAAGTTCTACGGGAGATATTTTATCTGCCGCAATGTTCAACGGTTTAGTTACTTTTACCGTAGGTTCAGACCAAACAGCGGATTACACAGCTGTATTAACCGATCAATACCAAACTTTAGTACCAATGAATAAGGCAACTGCCGTTGCTTTCAAGATACCAACAGACGCTTCAGTTGCCTTTCCAATAGGAACAGCAATTACAATCCTTAATAAAGGCGTAGGCGCAGTAACTATTTCCGCCGTTACTTCAGGAACTACAACAATTAATTCGGGAGGAACAGTTCCAGCAGCACCAACTCTTGCTCAATTTAAGTCAGCCGTTTGTATTAAAACTGCTGCTAATGCTTGGTATGTAGTCGGAGCGATTGGATAAATGTTAAATATAATTTCAGGTATATTAGCGCCACAGGGTGCAGCAGTACCAGCCCTGACGGTTAATTATTTAGTTATTGCAGGCGGTGGTGGTGGCGGTCGTGGCGGTGGTGGTGGCGGTGGTTATCGTTGTTCAGTATCTGGAGAAAGTTCTGGTGGTGGCGGTAGTGCAGAGTCACCTTTAACTTTATCTGTTTCTACTAATTACACAGTAACTATTGGTGCAGGTGGTACAGGTTCAAATACGATTACAAGTGCAGGTGGAACTATTGGCACAAACGGTGTTAATTCAATATTTTCAACTATTACATCAACTGGTGGTGGAGCAGGATCTGTTGATGATGCAACAAAAATTGGAGCGTCAGGCGGTTCTGGTGGCGGTGGTGGAGCCAATAATGTTCTTTCTTTAGGTGGATCAGGAACTACTAATCAAGGATATGCAGGTGGTTCCAATGCTTCATATATTACATCTCCTTATCCTTCTGGTGGCGGTGGTGGAGCTGGTTCTGCTGGCGTTCAAGCATCATCAACTACGGTATCGGGTAATGGTGGATCGGGTGTTAGTTCATCTATAAGTGGTTCATCTGTTACAAGGGCTGGCGGTGGTGGTGGTGCTACATATTTCACAGGTGGAACTAACGGAACTGCTACTGGCGGTGGTGGTGGCGGTAGCCAAACAATCGGAACTGCTGGAACTGTAAACACAGGCGGTGGCGCAGGTGGTAGCGGTGGCGGATGGACAAGCGGTAATCAAGTTAACGGCGGCTCAGGTGTTGTCATTCTTAAATATCCAGATGCTTACACAATTACAATCGGTGCAGGTTTGAGTGGTACAACGGCTGGCAGTAGTGGTGGCTACAAAGTATCGACAATAACTGCTGGTACTGGAAATGTGAGCTGGGCATAATGGCACATTACGCTTTTTTAGATGATAACAATGTAGTTACTGAGGTAATTACTGGTGTTGATGAAACACAAACTATTGAAGGATTAGATACCGAAACTTGGTATGGTAATTACAGAGGACAATTATGTAAGCGCACCAGTTATAACGGGCGAATAAGATTTAATTACGCTGGTATTTCTTATACCTATGATGAGGTGAAAGATGGTTTTATACCGCCTAAGTGCCATGATGAGGCTGTTGTCAATGACAAGTGCCAATGGGATTGTGAAAATGCAGAGCATGAAACCTTGGCTTAGTAAAGCTGCGGCTCAACTCCGTGAACAAATAGATGATAATTTTAACTCGCGGTTGCGTCAAAGTGACGGTTGGATCGCTGATTTACGCCATGTGTCTAGTGGAAAGCCCTCAGACCATATTCCCGACGCACAAACAGCCTGTGTCAGGGGAATTGATGTTGACGCTCGCCTATCTGACAACAAAGGGGATTCAGCATATTTGGCAGATCAGATTAGACAATATGGCAAGAGTAACGGGCGTATATCTTATGTAATTCATTTGGGCAAAATAGCTTCACCTTTGCTTAATTGGAAATGGAGAACTTACAAAGGTTTTTCTCCACATAATCATCACATACATATCAGCTTTAAAAAAGATCAAGACAACAACTCAGAGTTCTTTAACATACCACTTCTAGGGGGTAGCAATGAATAAAAAAACACTAGCTATAATCAACTCATACGCAAGAAGCGCATTTGTTTGTTTAGGCACAGTTTATGTAACAAATCCCGACGGTGCATTTAGTGACATTTGGAAAGCCTTTTTAGTCGCTTTCCTCGCACCTGTATTACGAGCTTTAAATCCTGACGAAACTGCATTTGGCATAGGCAGTAAAGAGTAATGACAGCCCTTCAGTGGGCTGGCTTTGCAGCTGGAGTTACAACCACATTAATTGGAGTTCTTGCTGGGCTTCGCTATTTGGTACGAGGTTGGTTAAATGAACTTCGTCCCAATGGCGGCTCAAGCATGAAAGATCAACTCACCTCTTTACAAATAGAAACGACACGCCTTTCAAATCGTATTGATGAACTCTTTATTGTCATCACTAGGAAGTAAACTTAAGATATGGCTGCTACTCGTAAGCGCAAAAAGATTAACCGTCGGGTTGTTCGTAGATCACCCGAACCTTTATCTAAGCTTGATGTTTTTATGATTACCAAGCATGAGATTTACAAAGCTGCTAAAAAGGCTGGATTCAGTAACGAAGTAGCTTGGTTCTTTATGCAAGAACCTCATGCGTTGCCTGATTGGGTAAGCAACGACAGTCCCGACGCTTTAATACCGCGGATTGACCCAACTGAGGACGAGGACGAATAATTAAGCGCGTCGCTTTTATCAGCGATTTACAGTCACCGTTCTTTGATGAAAAGAGCGTGAAGGTAGTAGGTAAGTTCTTAGCCAAGTGGAAGCCTCACCAAACTATTCAAATTGGTGATGAAATTGATCTACCTCAGCTTGGTGGATTCAATGCAGGAACTATTGATGAAATGGTTGGAAACTTAGATGATGATAGAAGCCTTACCCAAGATGTACTTCAGTACCTTGGCGTAACAGATGTCGTAGGCAGCAACCATGGAATCAGACTTTACAGATCAATCAAGAAACGACTTCCAAGTTTTCTTAACTTACCCGAAATGCAATATGAGCGTTTTATGGGATATGACAAGCTCGGTATCAATTTTCACCCACACGGACTTGACTGGGCAACAGGTTGGACGGCAGTTCATGGCGACGCTTTCCCTCTTAGTCAAGTTGGTGGACAAACAGCTTTAAACGGGGCTAGAAGGCTTGGTAAAAGCGTAGTCTGTGGACATACTCACAGATTAGGGTTAGCAGCCTTTACAGAGGCTTCTAGGGGTCAATTAGGGCGTACTGTATGGGGTCTTGAGGTAGGTAATTTAGTAGACCTTGCTTCAAGCGGTATGGCATACACGAGAGGTTACGCCAACTGGCAACAAGGGTTTGCCGTCGCCTGTGTAAAAGACCGCAAGGTTCAGGTTATTCCTATACCTATCAATAACGGCACATTTATATTTGAAGGTAAGCTGTATCAGTAGAGAAACGGACTATGTAGAAAGAACCATAGACGAGCAGATTGACGCCTTTGACTCTCTAGGGTTACTTTAGACTTCGTTATCAAATCGTTATCAAACGCGCCATGTATGCCGTTGTAAATGTGCCAGCTTTAAGTCACAATTTCCTTATCCAAGTAAACGGACTTGGTGTAACGGAAAGGCTTTAAATGAAAATCAAACATGGTAACGCTTTAGCCAATGTTAAGTTAAATCCAATTGACTTTGAAAGATTGACTGAAAGTCAAATGCAGTTTGCAGGTCACAATTGGGAAGTGCAAGATCACCGATTCGACCAAGATATGAACTATGACCATGAATACATATTTTGGGTAGAAAACTATGCTTCATTAATTCTTGCTACCCACTTCCTAGATCAAGTAAAACACAGCTACACAATTGCTTATGACGAGGCAGTTGAGATGTATTGTTTTACAACTGACTACGCCAGCGGTTGGAATATCTAATGAGAGCCGACGCATTAGTTTGGGCTTGGTATTGCCTTGCCGCTGGAGTTCTTTTACTTGTGATTTACCAAATTCGAGAGTCTGCTTTCAATAGCGGTTATTGGAAAGGTCGGGCAATAGGTTGGGAATCTCACCGTAGACTAACCAACACAATTAAACAATCAGATGAGGTATTTGACTATGAGAAAAACTGAGGAGTTATTAAACAATGTCCAATCAACCCTTGTTCAACGAGGAAGTGTTTATGGCTCTGCGGAAATTAACCACAGACGAATTAGTGAGCTGTGGTCAGGTTACTTGGACACTTACATTTCGCCTGAACAGGTCGCAATGTGCATGTTGCTCGTCAAAGTCGCACGCCTCAGTCAGTCCAGCGATCATGAGGATTCACTTGCCGATTTACTCGGATATGGTTTGATCTATCATCAAATAGTAAAAGACATGAGAGGTGAATAAATGGCATTTGATCTAAGTAAATACATGACGGCTGAGGAAAGAATTGAACTCTTTGCAAAGGACAATCCTGACTTCAGATACGAGGTTAACCATGAGTTCTACAAAGATTCAAATGGAGATAATTGGGTTGTTGTCAAAGCAATACTGTGGCGAACCGAGGTTGACCCGAACTCTTGGGTAATGGGTCTTGCAGCTGAAAATATGAAAACACAGTTTGCTATTGAAAAGGCAGAAACAAGTGCCTATGCAAGAGCTATAACGAACACAGGTAAACCTCAGTTCTCTACAACTAGAGAGGGTGAAAAAGCACCAAGGGCTAACCGTAATGAAATGGAGAGAGTTAACAATGTTACCGAGTTCAAACCTAAATATGGAACAGTTGGGTCTAAATCGGCTGCAATGGAAGCTGCGCTTAATTTGGTGGAACAACGATCTCAAGATTCTAATGAAAGCACTAAAACTGCTTCTTGGTCTATTGGTGAAGTTATCCCTCAAATTGGTGAAGTGGTGGATTTTCATTTCACTTGCAGTCATGGTGATATGGTAAAAAAACAAGGTGTGGCTGCTAAAACAGGTCGTCCATATTTCGGGTTTGTTTGCCCTGCACCTAAAGCCGAAGCATGTGAAGCTAAATGGGCTTCAGTAGCCGCTAACGGCTCTTGGTTTTTTGATGATAAGGAATAACATGGGTGATTTAGAGATGATTGACCCAAGCGGTTTACGAGCTACATTTACAGATAGAGGAATTGCTTTAGATGTAGTTCCATTATCCGAGTGTTGTGAAATGTGTAATGACCCTCGCATGATGACGATTGACGGAGTGCGAAAATGCGTTAGCTGTGAATGTGTTAATCATATTGATTTTGGGCATAATGCCTAGATATGATTTTGTTTGTGAGTTCTGCGACGACGCCGTGGAACTCATATTGGCGGTAGACCAGCAAGTGCCACGGTGCGAAATCTGTCGGGGATTACTCCGCCGAGTATGGTCTACCGTCCCTATACATTTTAAAGGTGACGGTTGGGCAGGCAAGTCATGATTCATGATCTTACTTGGGTATTTAAATGTAATAAGTGTGCTAAACCAATGCTATTCCATGAAAAAGCAGGCTTTGACGCAGGTGAGGAACATGTAGTTGTTATGTGTGTCAAGTGCGAAAATATCGGTGTAAAGGCTAGAATTGAGGCAATAGCTGACAAGGCTGTGACTCGCTGCGCTAAATGTGGGGCTTGGAAATTAGAAAGTAGCAGCTGTATCACATGCAGAAAGATCAATGCCCTGAGTGTTTAAGTTACAACACTACAACTATTAAGGCAGGTGCGGATTATGTTTCAGATTGCAATAACTGTTTCCACAATTGGACTGAGGGCTGGGGATAACCTGTGCAACACTCCGATATTACGCGAGAAGTTATCCACATGATTGACAGGGCTAGTACACTATCAGCAAGCGACGCGCCTTTAAGCGCGAACGCTAGCCGCCCTAGCGGATTGCTAGCGAGTTCGTTGCTGCTAGTTATTGGGGCAGCTCTTTGCTTAATGGTATTTAGCCTTTATCCTAAAACTATTGATTCCTCTTTTGCGTTATCATTAAAGCCTTATGTATCAGTTAAAAAATATGCTGCTCAAAAGATTCAATCAAAAGACCAATGGGTGTGCTTGTCGCAGCTGTATGGTAAAGAGTCAGCGTGGAATCCTTATGCTGTTAATGGCTCTCATTATGGGATACCACAATTAAAGAACAAACTAATGATTGGATTAGATCAGTATTCTCAAATTGATTACGGATTAAAGTACATACGCCATAGATACGGTAAAGATAAACACGGTTACACTAATGCGTGTAAAGCTCTTAATCACTTTAGGTTAGTAGGTTGGCATTAGTAAGAAAGCATTAGGTACTGGTCGTTGGAAAAAGACTAGGCTTGCTGTGCTTGCACGCGACGGTTACATTTGTAGCTATTGTGGTCAGGAAGCAGATCAAGTAGATCACATACAAAGCCGAGTCAGCGGTGGCGACATATTCAACTTAGATAATCTCACAAGTGCTTGCCGTCGTTGCAACCAATCAAAGGGCGCACGCTCAAAACCCCTTTTTTTTAGGTCAGGTTCTACCCCCCCTGCCTTTTCAGGCGTTCCTCTCCCTGAAACGGTCATGACCAAGCCACCAAGCCCATTTGAGAAGCCATGACAGCCTCTACAAAGCCCAAGAAGGTCAAGGTTGATGTCCCGACTCGAGGGGCAACTAAAAAACCGCTCATAGGGGCTGTAAAGCCTCGTATTCACACGCCTTTCTTAAAAACAGCTAGTAGATTGCCTGAAGTTGAAAAGTTTTTGGCAACTATCAACATAAAACTTTTACCATGGCAGCAATTTGTACTTGAAGACATGTTGCGTATAAACACTGAGGGTAATTTCCAGCGCAGAACCAACTTGTTGGTCACGCCAAGACAGAACGGGAAAACTGAACTTGCTAAAGTGATGATATTGGCTCACATGTTTGTTTTTAACTCTAAGAACATAATTGGTTTATCCTCAAACCGATCTATGGCATTTGATGTGTTTAGAGCTGTGGCAAACACCATTGAGGAAAATGATGTGTTACTTCATAAGACAAAAGCAATTAGATACACCAATGGACAGGAATCAATTACATTAACTGATAACACTAGATACGAAATTGTTGCGGCAACTAGGGACGGTTCGCGAGGCAAGCACGCTGACCTGTTATTTATTGATGAACTCCGTGAGATATCGGTTGAAGGCTTCCAAGCAGCTGTGCCTACAACAAGAGCTAGACCAAATGCAATGAGTCTTTATTGTTCAAATGCTGGGGACGCATTTAGTACAGTGCTTAATGATTTAAGAAGCAAGGCAATGGAGTATCCAAGTCCTACATTTGGATTTTATGAATACTCAGCCCCAATGTCTATTAGGCAAAACTTACATGACCGTAAATTGTGGGCAATAAGTAATCCTGCCCTTGGACATACAATTACTGAACAAGCAATTGAGGAAAGCATTGCAACTAACTCAATAGAAGCAACTTTGACTGAAACATTTTCAGTTTGGATAGATTCTCAGGTGTCACCTTGGACATTTGGCTCTTTAGAAGCTTGCAGTAATTCTGATCTAATTTTGCCTGTTGGGGCAATGACTGTGTTTGCATTTGATGTAAGTCCGTCAAAACGATCAGGTACTTTAGTAGCTGCCCAAATAGTTGACGGCAAAATTGGTGTTGGAGTTATGGAAACCTTTAGTTCTGAAATTGCTATTGATGAACTTAAAATGACTCAAGCAATACATGATTGGGCTTTAAAATATAGACCTACCTACATTGCCTATGACAAATACGCCACAGCCTCTATTGCGCAGAAATTGGAACAGCAAAATCACAAATTAATTGATATTAGTGGACAAACCTTCTATCAAGCCTGTGGAGAATTAGCTGACAGTTTAACTAACAATCGCCTTGTCCATAGCGGTCAGCCTGAGTGGCTGCAATCAATGAATAATTGTGCAAGTAAACAAAATGACTATGGTTTCAGAATTATCCGTAGAAAATCGGCTGGAGATGTCTGTTCAGCAATTGCAACAGCAATGTGCGTCCACATGTTAAGTAAACCAATTTCAGTGCCAATGATCTACGCATGACGGTTAAAAGTGATATAATTCTCTAATGGGATTTTTCCGCGATTTAGTCGGTATAACACCAAAACCTGAAATTAAGGCGCAACTTGCCCCTTCAGTAATGGGCGACACTTTTAATTACTTTCAACCTTATCAACCATTAAGTTTTGACAGAGCTGAGGCAATTACAATTCCTTCAGTACAACAAGCAAGAAACATTATTTGCGGAATCATTAGCGGT
>Ga0214921_10006206_pt1 | contig 16487 bp, 14 predicted proteins | sample LL1505_MetaG_FD_177992 | JGI IMG/M metagenome (GOLD analysis project Ga0214921, IMG submission 177992) | Freshwater microbial communities from Lake Lanier, Atlanta, Georgia, United States - LL-1505 | ecosystem: Environmental > Aquatic > Freshwater > Lake | place: USA: Georgia | collected...
CCACGTGAAAGCTAGCTGAAACAGCACCACAAAACGGTTTACCTGCAGGGGAAGCGTGAGCGCCAACTTTTTGGGAACCAACTCTCCGACCAGCGTTGAGAAGATCGTGGCTATCAGCATGCCTAAAATCAGCGCAATGCCGGATTTTGCGCTCGCGGAGAGATTCCACTGGTCAAAAAGTGGCGAAATGAGAGCAGAGAGCGCTGGCTCGATTAGAAAACCGGTCAGCATTGTGGTTATGGTGATGCCCAGTTGCGCACCACTTAGGTGCGTGGAAGTTGATTTTAGGGCTCGGATGCTGTTGCTCAAGCCACGTTCGCCTCGAGCTCTTCGAGCTTCTAGCTCCCTGCGATCGAGGTTGACCAGTGAAAACTCGGATGCCACGAACAAACCGGTGCCCAGCGTGAGTAGTACCCCGAGCGCGAGAGCAAGCCAGTCGTTCATCGCGCTAATCCGCTGTGACTATGCCCAGAACCTGAATCGTCCATACCGTTACAGCATAACTAACAGCCGCCACCGATTAGGCTAGTAATGCCCGTTGCAAAAACCAAGCTGAAGAGGTGATTTCTCTGTCAACCAGTGACGAGAACTCGCAAGACGGTTTTGGCGCAAACCAGTGGCTCGTAGAAGAGATGTACGAGCAGTGGACCGCCAATCCCGATGCCGTCGACAAAGAATGGTGGCCCGTTCTCGAGCGGTTTCACAGCACACTTTCCGGCAATCCTGCCTCTACGGTTCCCACCATCTCTAATACCCCTTCCCTCCCAGCCGCCGTCAGCGAAGTATCCGCGCCGGTCGCTCCGATTGCACCACCAGTGAACGTGAACGAAACCCCAGAAAACATCCCTGCCGCGACCGAGCCGAATCAAATGGTTGCGAAGACAACTCGCATCGAGCCTCGCCCGCAACCGATTCCCGCCCAGGCACCTGTGACCACTGCAATCGACATAGTCGAGGAGTCGGTCGAAAGCCAGATCAACATACTCAAAGGCATGCCTAAAGCGCTGGCCGCCAACATGGATGCTTCGCTATCGGTGCCGACCGCAACTTCGGTGCGCACCATTCCAGCCAAACTTCTCATCGATAACCGCATCGTGATCAATAGCCATCTGGGTCGCACTCGCGGAGGCAAGGTTTCATTCACCCACATTCTTGGTTTTGCCTTGGTTCGCGCTTTGAAAGAGTTTCCTAGCCAAAACGTCTTCTATGACGAAGTCGATGGCAAACCGGCATCGGTTGCCCCGGCCAATGTGAATCTTGGTCTAGCGATTGACATTCCAAAGGAAGACGGCACCCGTGCCCTCTTGGTGCCAAACATCAAGCGAGCTCAACGCCTAAACTTCAACGAGTTTCTGGCGGCCTACGAAGACCTCGTTAAGCGAGCCCGAAACAACAAGCTCACCGCCGACGACTTTGCCGGCAGCACGCTCTCACTCACCAACCCGGGCGGTATCGGCACGGTTCACTCGGTGCCTCGCCTAATGAAGGGCCAGGGTTGCATCATTGGCGCTGGAGCTCTCGAGTACCCTGCCGAGTTTGCTGGAATGCATGAAGAACAGCTTGCCAAGCTTGGTGTGAGCAAGACCATTACGCTCACCTCCACCTACGACCACCGCGTCATTCAAGGCGCGGGTTCGGGCGAGTTCCTCAAGAAGGTTCACGAACTACTCCTCGGTGAGCGCGGTTTCTACGATGAGCTCTTCGCAGACCTTCGCATTCCTTACGAGCCAATCCGCTGGGCTACCGACTTCGATTCAAACGACTCGGATGACCGCTCCAAGGCGGCTCGAATCCAGGAGTTGATCAACGCCTACCGCGTTCGCGGTCACCTCATGGCCGACATTGACCCGCTCGAGTATCAACAGCGCAGTCACCCAGACCTGGACGTTCTGACTCACGGCCTCAGCCTCTGGGACCTCGACCGAACCTTTAAGACCGGCGGGTTCGGCGGCAAGTCAAAGGCGCAGCTTCGAGACACCCTCAAAATTCTTCGCGACTCCTACTGCCGCACGGTTGGCATTGAATACATGCACATTCAAGACCCGGATCAGCGTAAGTGGTTCCAAGACAAACTCGAGCGCCCATACGAGAAGCCGTCGCACGACCAGCAGCTGCGCATCCTTGAAAAATTGAACGAGGCGGAGGCTTTCGAAACCTTCCTGCAAACCAAGTTTGTTGGCCAAAAGCGCTTCTCGCTCGAAGGCGGAGAGTCTACGATTGCAGCCCTCGATGCCATCATCACAGCCGCTGCGCACAAGGGCTTGCTAGAAGTGAATATCGGAATGGCGCACCGCGGTCGCCTGAATATTCTCACCAACGTTGCGGGCAAGACCTATGGCCAGGTTTTCAAGGAGTTCGAAGGAAACACCGACGGCAAGTCGGTGCAAGGTTCGGGCGACGTGAAGTACCACCTCGGCACCGACGGCACCATCACCACTCCCGAGGGTTCGCAGATTCGCGTTACTCTGGCCGCTAATCCTTCGCACCTCGAGGCCGTAAACCCGGTGCTCGAAGGTATCGTGCGCGCCAAGGTTGACTCGGTAAACGGAACCCCAAACGACTACTACCCTTACCTGCCGATTCTTATCCACGGCGATGCAGCCTTCGCAGGTCAAGGTGTGGTTCCCGAGGTGCTCAACATGTCGCAGCTTCGCGGCTACAAGGTTGGCGGCACAATCAACATTGTGATCAACAATCAGGTTGGTTTCACCACCCCACCATCGGAGTCGCGTTCGAGTGTTTACTCAACCGATGTAGCCAAGGGTATCCAAGCACCGATCTTCCACGTGAACGGCGACGACCCTGAGGCCGTCGTGCGCGTGGCACAGTTGGCATTCGAATTCCGTGAAGAATTCAACAAGGATGTCGTCATCGACATCGTTTGCTACCGTCGACGCGGCCACAACGAGGGCGACGACCCTTCGATGACACAGCCACTGATGTACAACCTCATCGAAGCCAAGCGCTCCGTTCGCACGCTTTACCTGGAGTCGCTGGTTGGACGCGGCGACATAACCCGCGAAGAGTTCGATGCCGCCAACGAAGCCTTCCAGACCAAACTGGAGAGCGCATTTGTTGAGGTTCACGAAGCCAACAGCTCGCCTGCCGAGCTGATTCCTCGTCCGGTTGGAATCGGAACCACAGCATCAGACCACCCAGAAATTTCAAAGGCAACAGCCATCAGCAAAGAAGTTGTCGAGCTAATCGGCGACGCTCACAACAATCTTCCGCCAGCGTTCACGGTTCACCCGAAGCTCCAGCAACTTTTACAGAAGCGCTACGAAATGTCGCGTCAGGGTTCAATCGACTGGGGCTTCGGAGAAATCCTGGCTTTCGGTTCGCTAAGCCTAGAAGGCAAGGTCGTTCGTCTCGCCGGCCAAGACAGCCGCCGCGGAACCTTCGTTCAGCGCCACGCTGTCTTCCACGACCGAGTCAATGGTCAAGAGTGGATGCCGCTTCGTAACCTGAGCGAAGACCAAGCCAAGTTCTATGTTTACGACTCCCTGCTGAGCGAATATGCGGCGATGGGCTTCGAATACGGATATTCGGTCGAACGACCCGAAGCACTCGTGCTCTGGGAGGCCCAGTTTGGCGATTTCGCCAACGGAGCTCAAACCATCATCGACGAGTTCTTGTCTTCTGCCGAGCAGAAATGGAACCAACACTCCGGTTTGGTTTTGCTTCTTCCACACGGATACGAGGGCCAGGGGCCAGACCACTCCTCGGCTCGCATCGAACGTTACCTTCAGCTCTGCGCCGAGAACAACATGACCGTGGCTCAACCGTCTACGCCGGCTTCGCACTTTCACCTGCTTCGCCGCCAGGCCTACTCGAGCCCTCAGCGCCCGCTTATTGTATTCGCGCCCAAGTCGATGCTGCGCTTGAAGGCCGCTTCATCTTCTGTTGAAGACTTCACCACCGGAACCTTCCAGGCGGTTATCGACGATCAGCAGAACCTAGACAAGAACGCAGTTCAGCGAGTGCTGTTCTGTTCGGGCAAGGTTTACTGGGATCTGCTCGCGGAGTCTCAGAAGCGCAACGACGGCAAGACCGCCATCGTAAGAGTCGAACAGCTTTATCCAACACCGGTCGACGAAATCAAGGCAACTTACGCGCAGTATCCAAACGCCGAGTTGGTTTGGGTTCAGGATGAGCCAGCAAACCAGGGGCCATGGACCTACGTCGGTTTGTTCTTGCCGAAGTACATGGACGGCCAGGTTGCCAAACTTGTGTCGCGCCCAGCATCCGCGTCACCAGCCACCGGATCAGCCAAGCGCCATGCCGCCGAACAGGCCGATTTGGTCGAACGGGCTTTCAACGTATAAGCCATGAACGAAACCAATCGCGAAGTCAGAATAGTCATCCTCGGTGACTCGCTGGTTAGCGCATCTGGAGACCCGAAGGGCATGGGCTGGTTGGGCCGAGTTCTGGCCAGAACGCCGGTGATCGAACCACAGATCGACGTCTATCCACTGCCAAACCCGGGCGACACTTCTGCAAAGTTGATTGAGCGCTGGAACGGTGAAGCTCAGCTTCGGCTGGCAGCGGGCGCAGAAAACAAACTTGTGCTGGTGTTGCCAAACCTAGACCCAGCATCTGGCATTTCGATTTCTCGAAGCCGATTGAACATTGCGACCATTCTCGACGACGCCCAGCGAAAGGGCGTTGAGTGCTTCGTGATAGGTCCAACACCGCACCGCAACCCCGAACTAAACAGCGAGATTGAGCACCTATCGGCGGGTTTTGAGGATGTCTGCTCGAGACGCGGAGTCTATTACGTTGACTGCTTCACGCCGCTCATCGGGCACGAGGGCTGGAACTCAGAAATTTCGACCGATCCAGCGGGGCGCCCGGGGCAAATCGGCCATGGCCTAATCGCTTGGCTGGTGCTGAACCGCGGTTGGAACGAGTGGCTAGGGCTTCCGGAGTAAAGCTTTAGTGATCGATTCTTCCCGAATCAATGGCGCGGATGCGGTTAATAATTCGTTGCGCTAGCTCCTCTGGCGGAGCTTCGTCGCACGAGCGCTTGATGACGTTGTTGAACAAAACCTCAAAGTCATAATCGTTTTCACACGAGTCACAGTTGGCAATGTGGTCGGTGATGTCCTTTACCTCTTGGTCTGAGAGCTCGTTGTGCAAGAACTCGTGCACCTGGCGCTTGGTCTCTTCGCAGTTGATCACACTCACTTAGCGCTCCCGTTCTTCATTTCTCGCAATTTAGATTTCTTTTCTTTGGTTGGTGTCACGTCATAACCTTCCTCAGCCGCAAATTCTTTCAAATATTCGAAAAGTTTGGCTTTTCCTCGATGCAGGCGACTCATTACCGTGCCCAGTTCGGTTTGCATAACATCCGCGATTTCTGCATAAGACAGGCCCTCGACAACCGCGTAGTAGACGGTCATTCGAAACTCTTCGTTGAGCGATTGAAGCGCTTCGCGCACATTCTTCGATGGAATGTGGTCGAGTGCTTCTATTTCGGCAGATCGTTGGCTACGGGCAGTCAGCGACTTGGCGTTTCCAATCTGAAAGTCTTCCATGTCATCCAAGCTGGCTGACCCGGTTTCCTTTTTGCGTTTGTTGAACAGGTTTATGGCGGTGTTTTCTAGAATTTTGACCAGCCACGCCTTTAGGTTGGTCCCCTGTTCGAACTGGTGCCAAGCCTTGAAAGCTTTCACAAAGGTTTCTTGAACCAAATCTTCGGCATCGGAGTAGTTTCGTGTTTTGGTAAGCGCTACGCCAAACAGCAGACGCTGGTAGGGAAGGGCCAACTCTTCAAATTCGCGAATCCGCTGGGCACTCGACATTGGTTCTTTGGTTTCACTCATTAAATCTGAGTCTAGATGCATCTGAGGCCCCGCTTCTCGCAACAAAGTTTCGGTCAAGTCTCTCCTCTTTGAGAATCAGCAAGTTCGCTGCTTGCTGGTATTTTGGTAACAGATGACTTCGCACACTTATTCCGCGCCCTGGAACGCTCCCCTAGCCAAGGGAAAAATCGACGCGGTCGTGAAACTACCCGGCTCGAAATCGCTAACCAACCGTGAGTTGGTCTTGTCGGCCTTAGCGGAGCAATCCACCACGCTGGTTGAGCCACTCATTTCGCGCGATAGCGAACTCATGATGGCAGCGCTCCAGACTTTGGGGGCAAAGTTTGAACGGTTGGCCGACCGAGTTGTTGTTTCACCAATCGCAAGTTCACAAAACACGGATGCCTCGGTAGCTATCGACTGCGGACTGGCCGGCACCGTCATGCGCTTCGTGCCACCGCTGGCCGGTCTTCACGCGGGCAAAGTGCTGTTTGACGGGGATCTCGGGGCACGCAAGCGCCCGATGTCGACCACGATCGATTCGCTTCGGGAACTCGGCGTGCAAGTTGAGCAGCCTCACGAAAGCGCGGGCAAGTTGCCGTTCACCGTGGCTGGTCGCGGCAGCATCCGTGGTGGGGAACTGCGCATTGACGCGAGTGAATCGAGCCAGTTTGTGTCTGGTCTGTTGTTGGCCGCAGCAAGATTCGAAGAGGGCCTGACCCTCACGCACTCCGGCGCGCACCTGCCGAGTCTGCCGCACATCGAAATGACTCTGGATTGCCTGCAAAAGCGAGGCGTCAAGGCTTCGGCTACCGGTGAGTCATCATGGCGGGTTGAACCCGGCTCGATCTCGGGCGGCGAAGTGATTATTGAACCGGATCTTTCAAACGCCGGCCCGTTTCTTGCCGCAGCCATGGTTGCCGGCGGCTCGGTGACCATTAGGCACTGGCCCACGGTCACCACACAGGTCGGCAATGAGTTCACCTGGATTCTCACCGAAATGGGAGCAACCGTGAACCTTGACGAGCGCGGGCTGACGCTCACCTCAAATGGCGTGATCAAGGGAATCGATATCGACCTGTCAATCGGTGGCGAACTCGCGCCAGTTATTGCCGCGCTGGCCGCACTAGCCGACTCCCCATCGAGAATCCGCGGAATTGGTCACCTGCGCGGTCACGAAACCGACCGACTCGCAGCGCTAACCGCAGAAATCAATCGTGCCGGTGGCAACTGCACCGAATCCGAAGACGGGCTGGAGATCTTTCCAACCGAGTTGCACGCCTGCGAATGGCTAAGTTATGAAGATCACCGCATGGCAACTGCTGGAGCGATCATCGGGCTTCGGGTGCCGGGAATTACCGTTGAAAACATCGGTACCACAGCAAAAACCATACCCAACTTCACTCAGCTTTGGCTTGAAATGCTCGGGGCGAGCGCTTGAGCTGGCTGTATGAACCAGACCCAGGTCAGCACGACCTCGATGAAGACGACATTCGCTCACGTCCCAATCCAAAGGGAAATAAGCCACGCACCAAGAATCGCCCCGACTACAAAGACGCCCAGATTGGCTTTGTAACCGGGGTTGACCTCGGCAGATACCGCATTCTGCTGGAAGGCGAAGAGCGAGACATCACAGCCACGATGGCTAAAGAACTGCGCAAAGTAGGCGCTGCTGTCGGAGACCGGGTTGCGCTTGCCGGCGACACCTCAGAAACCGAAGGGGCTCTGGCCCGAATAGTAAGAATCGAGCCGCGTACCTCGCTGCTTCGCAGAAGTGCCGACGACACGGATCAGGTTGAACGAGTAATTGTTGCAAACGCAACCCAGATGGCAATCATCACTGCAATCGCCAACCCCGAGCCTCGCACCAGGCTCATCGATCGATACCTTGCTGCCGCGTTCGATGCGGGTTTGCGACCGATCCTCGTGATCACCAAGTGCGATCTAGCCGATCCAACCGAGTTTCTGTCGAACTTCGCCGGGCTGAGCATCCCAGTGGTTCAAAATCGCTCGGATGCACCCGCTCTCGTCGAACTACAAAAACTGCTCGACGGCGAAATCACCGTAATGGTGGGGCACTCGGGTGTCGGAAAGTCGACTCTGGTTAATGCGCTGGTGCCTAGTGCCGACCGCGCCACCGGAGGTGTAAACACGGTGACAGGTCGCGGTCGACACACCAGCTCTTCGGTTAGAGCGATAGCGCTCGAAAATGGCTGGATTATTGACACCCCGGGCGTGCGTTCGTTCGGCCTGGGGCATATCGACCCCAAATCGCTGCTGCGCTCCTTCGAAGACTTGTGGGAAGTTATTCAGAAGTGTCCTCGAGACTGCTCTCACCACGCCGACTCCCCAGACTGCGGGCTCGATGAGGCACTCGCCGCCGGCGCGCTCGGCGAGCACGGCGCTGGTCGTGTCGATTCGCTACGTCGCCTAATCACCTCGATTGACCACGAGTAGGCTGTTTTCATGCCCGAATACGCCGATGACCTAGCCCTAGCGCTGCGCTTGGCCGATGAAGCCGACCGAATCGCCCTAGCGCGTTTTCGTTCGCAAGATCTGGTGGTCGAAACCAAACCGGATGCTTCCCCCGTAACCGATGCCGACAAGGCCGTTGAGGCGCGCATTCGCGAGATTTTGGCAGTCGAGCGCCCGGGCGATGCTCTGATTGGTGAGGAGATGGGTGATTCTGGATCGTCAAACCGCACTTGGATCATCGACCCGATCGACGGCACCGCCAACTTTATGCGCGGAGTGCCCGTTTGGGGAGCCCTGATCGCTCTGGCGGTAGATGGAAAACCAACCGTTGGAGTGGTTTCCGCCCCTGCACTTGGTCGACGATGGTGGGCTGCTCCAGAAATCGGAGCGCACACTCGTGATGTTGACGGCACCGAACGCGCGATTCGCGTTTCAAAGGTTTCAGACCTGGCTCACGCATCACTCTCCTACAACAACTTGCAGCTCTGGGATCGAGCTGGCTACCTCAATCAACTGGTCAACTTCAGCCGCAAAATTTGGCGCACTCGCGCATACGGCGATTTCCACTCCTACATGCTGCTGGCCGAAGGCGCGGTCGACATCGTTGCCGAACACGACCTAAAAATTTACGACATCGCCGCACTGGTGCCGATTGTGGAACAAGCCGGCGGACGATTCAGCGCCATCGACGGCCCGCTGACCCCGGAAACCTCGTCTGTGCTCGCCACCAACGGCCCACTGCACGCCGTGGCTACCGAGGAATTTGCGAACTAATGCGTCTGCACCGGGCTTGGCTGGTGGCCGGTGTCACCTTTCTCACACTCATAGCCGCCGCAGCCTTTAGGTCGACCACCTCGGTGCTGTTTTTACCGCTGGAATGGGAGTTTGGCTGGACTCGGTCGCAGACGTCTGGTGCACTCTCACTCAATCTGCTGGTTTATGGTCTTTCGGCGCCGATGGCAGCAATTGTCATGGTCAAGTATGGAACCAAGCGGGTAGCACTTTGGGCTCTCACGTCGATTTCTGCGGGAACCGCACTAACCATGTGGATGGGCGAACTTTGGCAGCTCTACCTGCTCTGGGGAGTGCTGGTTGGCATAGGCACCGGATGCCTCGCGCTAGTGTTTGCGACCACGGTAGCTAATCGTTGGTTCACAAAACACCGCGGGTTAGTCACGGGGGTCTTCTCGGCAGCCTACGCAACCGGGCAACTTATTTTCCTTCCATGGCTCAGCTCAATCGTGGAACACGGCGGTTGGCGCTGGGGTGTGGCCGTGGTTGCTTTGTTCGCACTCTCGCTTATTCCGATTTTTGCTTTCGTGTTCAAAGACAAACCAGCCGACGTTGGCCTGCAGCCTTTTGGCGGTTTAGCAGCCGCTTCCGGCGCGGCGGCCCCGAGCACCTTCAAGTCCTCCTTTGAAGCTCTCGGTCGAGCGGCTAAAACCAAGGCTTTCTGGATTCTGGCCGGCACCTTTTTTGTATGTGGTTGGACCACAAACGGACTCATCGGCGCACACTTTATTCCGGCTGCGCACGATCACGGCATGCCGAGCACCTTGGCTGCTGGCTTGCTGGCTGTGGTTGGCATCTTCGATTTCATCGGCACCATCGCGTCGGGTTGGCTGACCGACAAGTTCGATTCGGCTTGGCTACTGGTGTTCTATTACGGCCTCCGTGGACTTGCCCTCTTCACGGTTCCTTTTGTGCTCGGGCCAACGGTTCAACCGCCCATGTTGTTCTTCGTGGTGTTCTACGGGCTCGATTGGATCGCGACGGTGCCGCCAACGGTCGAGTTGTGCCGACGGCACTTTGGTCTAGAAGTGTCCCCGCTGATCTACGGTTGGGTCTTTGCCTCGCACATGATCGGAGCGGCCATCGCTGCCTGGTTCGCTGGGATTATCCGTGACACTCAGGGAGATTATTACATCGCCTGGATCACCGCTGCGTTCTTGTGTCTGGCGGCAGCTTTGGCCAGTTCTGTTCTTCGAACCAAGCGACTTACCACGGCCGCCTAAAGACCCAGCTGCTTCATTCTTACGTCAATGAGTCGTGCCACTATGCTCGCTGGGACTCCCGCCAGATAGTCGTCGAATTCTTTGGCGGTCATGGCCTAAGCGGCAAACGCTCCCAGAATCGCACCTGCAATGGTTAGGCAAACCGCGTCTTGGCCCACTTCGAGAAGCCAAACCTTGAGCGAGTTGTAGATCTTGTGATCGGGCTGGCCAAACATACGGTGTGAAAGTGATGAAAACGCTCCGATACCAACCGAGAACAGGAAGCCGAACAGCGCTCCGGTTCCCCACCCGATTCCAGGAGCCACCGACTCGGCCAGGGTGATGATGATATCTAGCGTTGCAATCTGAACCAACGCTCCAACGTAGGTGCCGCCGAACATGATGGCGGTCTCTCCAGCGCTCATTTGAATGCGTTCGGTGGGAACTTCACGCCCGAGCAGTTTGATCCAAAGTGGATAGAAGGTTTTTGGGCCAAACCATACTGCTCCAATAGTGAACGAGACTATTGAAGCGATGAAGATGGCCAGCCAGTTGAGGTTTTCGAGAAGAATATTCACGCAAAAAGGTTAAGGCATTTACGGGTGAAGGTTTGCTAACTAGGCTTGGGGAATGCACACGCAAATAGGCGCGTATCCGGTTGAAATGATTCAATTCAACCCTGGTGGCGAGCGCTTGATTGTCTTGCTTCACGGATTCGGGGCAAGCACTTTCAGCTGGCGCACCGTGACCGCAGAATTAGCCGAGTTTGGGCACGTGATCGCCTATGACCGCCCCGGCTTTGGCAATACTCCGCTGGTTGAAAGATCAAAGCACGAAGACCCCTACTCGCTCTCGGGCCAAGTTGAACTCTTGAAGCGGTTGGTCGAAACTTACGCCAACAACCGCCCAGTGGTGTTGATTGGGCATTCTGCTGGTGCTCTGGTAGCAACCGAATTTGCTCTTCGGTACCCCGAGGCTCTCACTTGTCTGGTGTTGGAGTCTCCTGCGATTTGGCGCAAACCACCGATTGCGGGTTGGCTCGGTCGTGCGCTTCGAGCCGAGAGACTTGAGAACCGAGCCCAGCGCCTGCTGGAGGGGTTCTCCAAGGCCGGTATGAAGATTCTGCGTGATAGCTTCTTCAACCCCGAGAAACTTAGTCAAGAAGTAATCGACGGATACACGGCTCCTATGAACAACCCAGACTGGAAACTAGCACTGTGGCGATTCATGACCGCATCGCAGTCAAATGAGGTTCGCGGTAATCTCTGGAGAATCGAAATGCCCGTGATGGTGATCACCGGAGATCACGACAAGATTGTGAGGGTTGAGGATACCTTCAAGGTGGCCGAGCGAATTCTGTGTCACTCCATCTACCTGGTGCCAAACACCGGACACCTGGCCCACGAGGAAGACCCCAATGATTTCCTCAGAGTAGTAACCCGATTCATCAAGAAAAACTCTTAAACATTTAGTCCGTTTCTAAGAAATACCTCTGCCGATTGTGCTGTTGCAAACGCCATGGACTTTTCTTCAAAACGAATTCTCGTAGTCGGCGCATCTGGTGTTCTGGGTGCCGAAATCACACGGATGCTCACCGCCAAAGGCGCACAGGTTCTCGCGACGGCCCGCACTCAAGACTCGGCCGCGAACATCCCTGCAGAGGCTGCAGTGCGGCTGCTGGTTGATCTCACCAGCCCCGAAAGCATCTCGGTTCTCACCAGCTATCTGATAGCAAATGAAGACATCGACGGTGTGATTCTCGCCGCCGGTCGGGTTGGTTTCGGATTTGTGGCGGACACCTCATCCACGCATGCCCGCGCACTAACGCAAATCAACTTCCACGGGCCGGCACAGCTGGTTACCGAACTACTGCCTGCACTGAAGGGCAAAGACGAGGCTTTCGTGGCCGCCATCACCGGAGTTGTAGCCGAGAAAACCTTTGCCGGCATGGCTGCCTACTGCGCGAGCAAGTCAGCGTTATCGGCGTGGTTGGGTGCTTTGGCCCTCGAGATTCGCCGCGACAAAATCACTGTGGTCGACGCCCGACCCGGTCACACCGAAACCGGCCTAGCCACTCGACCGTTGTTTGGCGCAGCACCTCAGATGCCAGAGGGCATGACGCCTGCGCAGGTAGCGGCGAGACTGATATCCGGCATCGAGGCTGGCGAGAAAGTTATCAGCAGCAGCGAGTTTTAGTCCGCTGAAAAAAGCCTAGACTTTTGCCATGACGATGACTGCTCAGTTCGAAGCGCTGGTGAGAGCCAGCATCCGTGGGGTTTCTAACACCTGGGTCACTGACCGGGGGCTGAGATTCAGCCGACTACCTGAATGGACTTATCAGCAGCACGGGCACGAGCCCGGTGTGGGCAAAATGGTGGAAAGACTAGCTGGTGTTCACCTCAACCTCCTCACCGCCGCAACGAAACTCACCGTCACCTACCGGTCGGAACGCGACACCAACATCGCCGATGGCTGGATTTCTGGACCATCGACGATAGCGGTTACAACCGAAGGCTTTGAGGCAAGCGTTTCGCACTCCAACGGAGATTTGCGCTTGTGGAACGGCGAAGTTATGCAGGAGATTCGGTTCGGCGAGGATTCTGTAGTGTCGTTCGACCTTCCGCAGGTCGAAGTGCCTCGACTGCTGCAGGTCTGGCTGCCTCAAAACTGCCCGATCGATCTAATCGACATCTCTGGCGATGCAGAACTCGTGGCCGCGCCCCACTCGGAGTTGGACACGCGATGGGTGCACTATGGCAGCTCAATCAGTCACTGCGAAGATGCCGACGGGCCTCTGGGAGTCTGGCCAGTGGCAGCCGCCAGAGAACTCGGATTCGAGATCTACAACCTGGGCATGGGTGGGTGTGCCAACCTGGAACAGTTTTCGGCAAGGACCATCCGCGACCTACCGGCCGATCTGATCAGCTTAAAGCTGGGCATCAATGTGATTAACGGCGCAAACCACACCTATCGCACCTTTGGGCCTGCGGTGCATGGCTTCATCGACACCATTCGAGAAGGTAAGCCAAGCACGCCGATTCTGTTGATTTCGCCGGTCAGCTGCCCAGCCCATGAGAAAAACCCTGGTCCTTCATCTACGGGAGCCGATGGCATGGTCGAGGGTCAAGAATTCTCGCGACACAGCTGGATTGGTGAACTCACGCTTGAGAGCATCCGTGACATTTTGAAAAACATTTTCGAGCTCAGGTCACAAACCGACAGCAACCTCTTCTATCTCGATGGGCTTGAGCTATTCGGCCATGCCGATGCGCCAACCATGCCAGACGGTATTCACCCGGATGCTGCCGGCTATCGCCTAATCGCCAAGAACTTTGTGGCGAAGCATCCTCGAGCTTGGGTTGAGGCAGCCGGTCGCTAAACATTTGCCTCGATAACGCGCTAGCTAGAGCAGTCCGTTTTCGATCAGGAACGCCCTGAATAGCGGTGCCATCTTGTCGGCAAAGGTTTGAGTGAAGTGCGCGCCATCCCAGTAGACCGGGGTTTTATCGATGATTGCTGGACAATCGCCCCCGCTGCAAATCCAGTCATTGGGATTGATGAACGGGATGCCATATTTCGATGCGAGCTCAGCCTGAGTCTGAGGGTAGTGCGCCAGCCAGCCGGTGTGCCCCGTGCAACGCTCGCCTAACTTATCTCCTGCTTGAACGCAATCGACCAGCCCCTGCTGACTCGTTGGCAGACCGAAATAGACCACCGACTTCGAAATCTTGCTGAGCTTAGCTAGGGCCGTGTCGAGGCCAGCCTCCCAGAGGGCATCGTGGTTATCTTCGGCCTTTTTGTTGCCATCTGCAATCGGGTGGTAGGTCTGGTCCGACAAGATCACCAGGTCTGGCTTGTTTTGCTTGATGTAGTCGTTGACCCATGTGCGGTGATCGGGGCAAGATGGGTCGGTTCCCGCATCGGTCCACGACCAAGGAACAATGTCGGAAATCATACATTCACGACGATTCAGGCCGATGACATGCCATTCTTTGAGCCCAAGCGCTTCGATCACCATCGGATAAATCGCTAAAGCGTACGAGTCGCCGAGAATTACTGCCGTGTGTTTGGCATTTGCCGGGCCGTAGCTGCAGGTTGGTTGGTGGTAACTCGGGTCCATGCACTGAGCCCATTGCACGCCACGTTGGCTCAACAGGGTTGCGATTGGCGGATCCAGGTCAGATGGCACCTGTGTGAGCGCTAACCCCTCTAAAACCTTCGGGGTCCACTTTGAGAGCAAAGCGGCCAGCTTAGGCTCGGCGGGCGGCTCAGGCGGAGTTGTCGGTTTGTCTGTCGGCTTTACACTTGGGCTTGGCCCAGCGGAACTGCTCGGGGTAGGAGTTGAGGTAGGTTCGGTGCTTGCCGATTGGCTCGGGGTTGGCGAAGAAGTGGGGCCCGAGGCATCCGGCTTGTATTTGTCCGGCGTTTTTGAACCCGGATCGGCAGCCACGTGAGCGGTGTTCCACGTGCCACCAGTCATGGCAAGTGCGCTGGTGGTAAGACCCAAAATCGCTACCGTTGCGGCCCCAACCAACAAGAATCGCTGTTTAAAGTTGGCCTGGCTTTGGGCAGTTCGATGCGTCTTATCGGTTGCTCGATGAACCTATAACCCAGGGCTGAGAGCGCTAAGGTAGCTGCGATAATCGCGGGTGCAAACATCCATGACTTTGCCAAGTCGGGCAGCAGAGCCTGGCTGAAAATAATCAAGGGCCAGTGAACTAGGTAAATCGAGAATGAAATCTTTCCTAGATAGACCATCGCTTTTGAGTTGAAGAGGCGTGACAGAATCGGCACCTTGTTGCTGGCCAGATCTGCCCAGATGAAAGCCGCGGCACCGATGGTGGGCAACAGCGCGAGGTAGCTCGGAAAACTCAGCGAATCGTTTAGTGCAACGAAAGAGATGGCCAACGCAGCCACCGCTGCAAAGGCGGCAATGCTCGAGCGGTTCCCTCCAGAGGTTGTCTGTCGCTCAAAGGTGAGGATTGCCAGTAAAGCGCCGATTGCTAGTTCATGGGCTCTGGTCGCCGATGAAAAGTAGGCCGTGGCAGGCTCTGTCGACCCCTGCCAAATCGCCCAAGTTAGTGAGAGTGCCGCTCCCCCGGCAATCACCCAGGTAAGCATTCGCGGCCAGTTCGAAACACCAAACTTTCTCGCTAGCGAGACGATACCGATGACGAGCAAAGGAAAGACAAGGTAAAACTGCTCTTCCACCGCCAGTGACCAGTAGTGCCGCACTGCCGATTGATCGAAACCATGAGTGAAGTAGTCGGTTGATTGTTGAATCAGGTGCAGGTTAGCCAGAAAGAGGGCTGCCCAGTAGGAGTCGGTGGCTACTTGAACTGCCTTCAGTTGGCTGAACAATACATAGGCGGCGATGCAGGTTGCCGCCAGCACGAGTAGTGCCATCGGAAGAATTCGGCGAGCACGTCGAAAGTAAAATTCGCCCAGAGAGATGCGGCCTGCAGACGCGCGCTGCAGCAAGAAGTTGGTGATGAGGAACCCGGAAATCACAAAGAAAATGTCAACGCCACTGAAACCGCCCGAAAATCCAGCTATTCCGAGGTGGGAGAGAACTACCGCGCCAACGGCAACGGCTCTAAGGGAATCAATGTCAGGGCGATATTTCAAGGTGCGGTCCGATCAAAGCAAAAGGGAGCCGACCGCACAGTCAGCTCCCTCTAGTTTATGACGAGATTATTTCTTCGGCTTGATTTTGGCTGCTGCTTCGGCAGCCATTGCATCGCGAATCTGCTGAGCCAAGTTTCTGGCATACTTCACAGCAGCATCCTTGCCATCATTTGACCATGCGTTTGCAATGCCAAATGTCATTCCCAGAGTGATCTGATCGAGCGCCATGTGCTGAAAACCTTCTCGCTTTGATTTGTTGCTCATCGCGAGTTTTACCCATAAACCGTTTGGGCCAAGTTCGAAATCGAGAACCTTATCGAGGTCAAAGACTCGAGCCTCCTGTTCGCCAATGAAGATGATTCGCCGGCTAGTGACTTTGACTGTTCCGGTATCTACCGCCAACAGCTCTTCGGGATTGCGAGTGATCTGCCCCTGTGAGCCGCCGACATTGCCTCGGATACGCCCAAAAAGCGGAAAGCTTATGCCGACGTGGCCTCCGCTGTAGCTTGACCCGGTGCTCTTGAACTCAAGGAGTTCGACGTTTGTCACGTCAAAAAGTGCCTCTTCATCGCCTTCGGTGTCGGCC